>Ga0194055_10000027_pt1 | contig 92978 bp, 80 predicted proteins | sample SepL449m_MetaG_FD_155482 | JGI IMG/M metagenome (GOLD analysis project Ga0194055, IMG submission 155482) | Anoxic zone freshwater microbial communities from boreal shield lake in IISD Experimental Lakes Area, Ontario, Canada - Sep2016-L442-9m | ecosystem: Environmental > Aquatic > Freshwater >... | reverse complement strand
CCCTCTATTACATAATTTTCAGCACACCCAAAAAGTATTTGATAAATAATTAATATGGTAAAGAATATAATTAGACTCCAGAGAAGAAACATATATATAATAGATGATTATTTATTTTCTTTAATATTTATATAATGTCTTCAGCATTCTATCCTCAGGGTATGAAATCATATAATAATCATGTAAATCCAGGAAACTACAAGACCTGGAAAGGCCGTGGTATTTTTAGTAATCCCGTTGGCATGGCATCTGGAAATATGAGACCTTTAACCAACAATGATCCTGCAAACAATGCTATGTATAAAGTTGGATCCCAAAGACCACTTCGTCATTATCGTATTGGTCGTTCAATTAGAGCGCCCGTTGTGCAAGAAGACCAAAATAATCCAGGAACACTTATTGAATCATATTACTATTCAGATAGAGAAGTAAAATCATCTACTCCTGGCAGATTAATTGGTCAGTTGATTGATCGCCCTGGTAATTTTATTGTGAAGCCTAATGTTCCCGCAAATCCACAAAATTACACGGATGAAGAGGGTCTAATTGCTGATTCATTAAAAATTCCAGAAGAATGTAATGGTTGTCGCGGTATAGCAATTGTCAGCAATTGGATGCCCATCAATGACTTGACTGAAAAGCCTCAGGCTATAACGCAAACTCCCAAATTTTGTTGCAATGCTGAATATAAGGCACGTCGTCGTGTTTTACCTGCAAACACTGTTTTAAAGAAGAATTACTACACATCAAATGCTCAATACTTATACAATCGTTGCCAGACATTTGAGCAGAGACAATTCAACTTCTTGACAGGATCCGCCGATCCAACTCTCACTCCTGCTCAAAAACTTGCCGCTGCTCAAGCTAAACCAGGATCAGCTCTATCCGTTTTTAACTTGTATGTGGCCAATTGCAATCCCAATATTGGAATTCCTGCAAATCCTTCTGTTGGTTACACTGGAACTGAAACTAGCTGCAGTTGTGGTCCTGGATCTATCTGCTCTAATAGCAACTGTCCCAATTCTACTTGCAATAATGGATGCAAACGCGTTTACTATAAGCCTAATAATGCTCAGTTTGCAAAGCAAGGCGCTGTTTCTAGTAGCACGCGAACTTTCAAGGCAAATGTGGTAACTATTGAGAAAAATATTGCTAACCGAAGACGCGATATAAATGCGGCTACAAATTTTGCCGATAATACAAATTTTAATGGCACCGCATTATTTGCACCATTTGTATATAAACTTAAAACAGAGAAATGCAATCCTGCATATTTTACCAAAGACGGTAATCCCAAGACTTGTTTTAGAGGTTCAAATGATAGGACACTTTCATATGTAGATTATGCAAACGCAAGCATATAAATTATTTTCAATTATGTATCAAATGCATCGTCAATAGAATTTTTGCGAGGCGCCGCAGAAAAACATGCGGTTTCAAGAGTTGATATATCATATGGGTTCACCTGATCGTCCACTTCACATTCATCTTTATTTTTACTCTTAAATAATGGTAAAAATATATTAGTTTTTTCAGTAAATTTGTTGTATGGTATTTGATGTCTCTCGCACCAAAGTATACATTTTTGAATATTATTCTTTTTCAAAGTTTCCATTTTCTCATCGCGATTTTTATTTTTAATAATAGAAATAATCTGTCCTAGCGCTTCTAATTGTTGTTGACCTATAACAATGTTAGACTCTTCAATCTTATTTACAAAGTAGTGCGACATTTCATTGTTAATTAGAGAATGAATAAATCTGTTAGTAGGAACAGGATTAGGGTTGGGTTCAAGACCAACGTTATCAATATCAATATCACTAACATCATCAATTATATTTGCCCCAACAAAATCGGCAAGTCCAAGAATAAAATCAATATTCTTATCTTGATTCATAATAAAATTTTTGCATATAATATATCTTCCAGAATCTATAACATTGCTCACATTTGGCTTTAATAAATAAACCTTTTCATAAAATGACGAAAGAATGTATAATACGTCGAAAACAGGCTTATAAAAAATATTGTCAATCTTAATAATAGCATTACCATTTTGGGATTGAAATTTTGTTATAAAATGCAAAATAGTGCACATATCTTTAAAATACCCAGAAATATTATTTCGTCTGCTTTCAGGGCACTCAAAAAATAAAAGATCAGTCCTATTGTAATAGACCAGATTTTCATAGTTTTGAAGAAACCCAAGCATATCCCTGTTTAAAAAGTTAACACCTATATTACTATCATCCTTCTCCTCACGCATTATACTAAAAAATTCATTTGCGGCAATCCAATTGTTAGAAATATTTATAATATTAATGTCGCGCGTTTTAAAAGAGTCCAAAATATTGCATATACTTGTTACCTCCATTAGTTCATAAAATACGATTGATTGTGGTCTCAATTTACTTACTGAAAATTTGGTTCCAGGAACCTTTGAAAAAATAAATTCATAGTTGTTGACATATTTTTGCAGTACAATAAAAAGATCATTATTTTTAACTTTATCCTTTTTTTCTAGTGGAACAACACAATTATTTAATTTTTCTTGTAACTCATCTTCTAATGCTTCAATAATTTCTTGTTTTAGAAAACTATTTTTTTTGTTGGTTTCCTCTACTTGAAAAAGTTTAAATAATTGATCAAAAATTTCACTTTGATAATGAATCAAGCTATTTGAGATGAATTCTTTTGGAGGAGAAGTGTGTGTTGTTATATTAAAAAAAATGGGTGTATTTGCATGTTTTGGTAATATGTAATAACTCATCGCTAAGTGCGTTATTATATATTGTTAAGTAATATTTATATCTTAATTCATATAATCTTTATTGTAATTTAATACTGGGATAAATTTTGTGTTTACATTTACTCTTCAATAACAAACTCCAAGTTTGTTGGCGCCTTTGATTTTCTTGATGTCTTCTTCTTTGCAGTAGCAGTTGCGCTTGGATCAGTTGCGCTTGGAGCAGGTTGTTGTTGTTCCTGTTCTGGTTCCAATGCAAACTCAACAACCTTCTTTGCTCTAGGTTTGCGAGGCTTTTTCTCAACTGGAACATCTACTTCAAGTTCTAGTTCTAAAGGAGCCTCATCAATCGCCTCAGTTGCGGCAACAAGTACAAGTTCCTTGGGGATCTTTTTAACACGAGGTTTGGAAACTGCCTTTTTACCAATTTTTACGGCAGTAGCGGTCTGTTTTTCCTCGTATTCCAAATCCTCTTGAGTCTTGTCAATCAATGTGGCCATTAACTTTTCAGCATTAACGGTGACAACCTTCTTATAAACAAAGTAGCGATTCAAGAAAGAGATCTCCTTTTCATAGCCCTTCATATCGGGAGCATGACCGTATTCAGTTTTGTCGCGCTTCAAATTCTTCATCATCATTGCATATAATTCGCTAAATAGGCCGCTACCTTCTGGCAATCCAAGTCCCTTGGCTTCATCCCTGGTAACAAGCTTGAATCCATATTTCTCCATAACCAAATTCAAATAGTCATAGTTTACCAAGTATTCGGGGAAAGTCTTGTTAATGGATTCCTGGTACACGGAGATTTGATAACCAAGACTGGTTTCATCATTTTCAAAGACGTCGCTGTCATAGTCCTTTATAATCCCCCAAATGCGCTTTCCATCTTCATAAATGTCAATACTGTCGCCCTGAGCCTTCTTCTTCAATCTATTGAACACGAGTTTGCCATCGTAACTGGTGCCAATAAAGTATCCGCCCAACTTGGTGCACTCTGCAACATTTCTAATTAAATTATGAAAAGTGGTCTCATTTTCAAAGAAATAGTGGATGGCAAATTGGCATGATGTGACGTTAAAACCGTCATCGCCAACTCCATAATATTTCATGACACCCTTACCAAGCTTTTCATCCTTTGCGCCGAGACCAAACACTGATCTAGTAATTTGAATGGCCTTGTCATTTAACATGGCTTGTCCAGATTTGATGTTCAAACTTGAATTACCGTTTACAAATAGAGCACCAGGCATGCTCTTAAACTCGCGCCTAAAGTTCAAATAACGAGCACATGCACCATCCATGCGATTCTCCAAGTTATCTTTTGCAACGTCAATGCCGAATACAAATGACAAGTTTGCTTTGATCCATTTTGGAAAATCTCCGCCTTTGCCGCAAGCAAAGTCAATCAAGGTCTCACCTCTTTTTGAGGTTCTTGAAATAAGCATATTCTTAACGTAAAGATTATGGAAATCGCGCAATCCAATGGTGAGCTTTTTATTTCCCTTTCCTAAACTAGCTCCGCGATTGTAATAAACGTCATCATCCTTGATCTCATCGGGGATATTTTTTCCAGTAGTGATCATTTCAACCGTAATGGGATTATGAATGGAATGCCAGTTGCTATTAGCAACATGGTATGCATTTCCGTAGTTTCTGCCACCTTGATTTAGCTCAGCAGTTTTATCATAACGCACTCGCAGAGGAATCCATCTCCACAAGTTATCACGATCCAAATCATATTTACACTCAACAATAGTATTGTCGCCAAACGCCTCATTCTCCTCGGTAAACATTTGATAAACACCGCTATCGTCTTGCCTTAACATAACGTTTGTAATTCCTCCCATGGGATCCGCTGGATGCGTTGGATAGAATTGCACGGGCTTATATGTGTTCTTATCCTTATCCTCCTCAACTTGTTTGAATTCAGGAATAATATCGTTATAGACATCCTGACAAGGATTTACATAATAACCCTTATCTCTTTCATCAAAACCGCATCTTAGAATAAGAGTTTTGTATTGATTGTATTGAACCGATGACATAGCGCTAATTCCTTGCTCAAACACAGGTGTAACAACATCCTGACCACTGGCATTTTTACTAGTTGTAACAAAGAAATCTACCGTGTTAAATTCCGCTGGTTTCCACTTAAAAGAATAATCCCATGTAATCTTTTTCAAGTCGCCAGCTTCTCCCATTCTGCTGCCGCCAACTCCAAATAAAGCAGGAGTAAAGATGAGACCATCAGTGTTGTACTCAAACTCTCCAGCGGCAATTTTTCTCATAATATATCCACATGCTGCAAATATATTGTCGGCAGGATTTGTGGGATAAAATCTCTTAAACTCAATCCTAATAGGAGACATCTCATTAGGAACAACAGACTTGGGTTTAATTAGCTTAATAACGCTCTTTAAGAGAGGATATCTAAACCTATTTCTATCGCTTTTTTCCTTGCTACCTTTAGACTCATCTTCTGCAACTGTAAAAGGCATAAACCCATTTGCACGAACATCATTTCCATGGATGTAATACACGTCAAATGCTGCAAACAAATTAATAAATTCTCCCAGCTTGTTGTGATAAATAATTTCACCATCCATAAGAGTATTGACAATTGTCTTATCTTCTGTAATTGCTCCAGTGAAAATAGGTTCCATGTTTGTGGAGATCAAATATATTTTTCCACTAGGAGATATAAATAGCAATCTACGCTCTCCATCGGCTTTCTCTGTCACCGTGTAATTTTTTCTTATATTTGGAATATTTGTGTTATCGTTAATGGGCGCAATATTTTCAATTTGAAGTGTGTAAGATGATGGCCCAATAAAAGCACCTGATTTCAATCCAAACCAGGGAAGCACATATTCTTCGCCGTGGAAAAGTTTCATGTAATCTGTTAGTACTTGCGTTTGCTCTGGATAGGAGATTGGATAGTTGGTTCCTTGCAAGCCAGACAACACGTACTTAATTGCCTTGCGAATGCCTTGCAAAACGGGTTCAAGTGAATCCATAAAAGGAGGAGTATTCATCTTGTTATTTAAAACCTCAATCTCAATCTCATAGCTCTCGGGATTTGTAAATACTCCAGCCTGTTCGGTTGTATATTCGGGCTTCAAGTTGTACTTGTCCTGTTTGTTTGACATTCTAACTATACTAAGATCAATTTTAACGGGCAAATCATCGCGCACCAAGGTTACGCGGTTAATGTACCTAAACACCTTTTTAACTTTGTCAATTGAGTTGATTGTGTCCACGCCAACCTTGCTGCTATTTTTATTGTAAGACTCTTCAATATTGTATGACAATCTAAAATTAAAATCATCAAAATTGACAGATTGAACTGGTTTGTCATCAACAAATACCTGGGATTTCTTTTCAATGGAGATATTGTAAGGATAGCTGGATGATTGAGCCATTGCCTTTAAATCGTTTGTTTTGCAATATTCTTGGATGTTTGTCAAGCCTTCAATTTCAACGCGAAATGGCGAAATTTTGAAAACGCCTTTTGTTGGATCGGTTGTCTCCCCTTGAATGCGCAGCATGTATTGGCCCTCTGGATTCCAGATTGTGAACCCGAGAGACTTGAGCTTTTTAATAACATTATCGTAGTCATTCTTGGTCAAAGGCTTGACGCCTCTAGTGCCAAATTTAACTTCTAGCTCTGGATTCTTATACCTTTTAGGCATGTGAGGCTTGGAGTCATAGTACATTTTTACAAGATCATCAAACTGTTTTTGCAACTCTTGATTTGTAAATTGTCTTCTAGGCTCACCGCGATTATTACCCCTTATAAAGTTTGGAGGTCCACGAGATGTCGCAGTTGGCGCCGTTCTTCTAGTAGTAGCAAATTGACCCATATCTATAACATCATCATTCTCTTCATCATCATAACCCTCGCCTCCACTTTCAGTTATTTCTCCCGATTCCTTTTCCGTAACTTTTAAAGTGCCTGCTCTGGCAGAAGGCTTAACGTCTAAAGCAGGGGGTTCCAATTTTGATGTTTTTATTGTTTGTTTTAGACTTGTCATGCTTGTATATATTAATCCAACATATTTTTATATTGTTCTCAATTTTTTATTCTTTTATATTTCCATGTTTAAGCCTTTGCAAATTTTTTACCCAATATTGCAAATAATAGATTCATAAACATCTTTTTTAGATATTTTTTTGCCTTGATTTGTTTTCAGGGAAAAATCTACACCCAGCTTTTTTGCAATTTCCATCAATTCTTCTAATTTATAAGAGCTAATTGCCTTGATTTTTTTATCCATAGTATCAAGCTTGTAATATGTTTCCTTGTAATTGTTTGCTTTATCTTCGCTACAAGCGTCATCATAAAAAAACTTTTTTGTCTGTGGGTCTTTTTGAATTACGTGAACAGCCTTGTCATCCGTATTTACACTTTCAAAAAATGTTCGGTTGTCAAGAATAATAATGTTAAAGCCTTCCAAAATAGACAATGCAATAAATGTCTTAATTCCTATTGCTTCTTTATTTGCCAAATCGTCTTCCAAATCACTAATTGGTTTGATCTTGTTCATTTTAAGCACATCTTTCTTCTGGCGAATCAATTCAATATATTTAAATTTCTCCTGTTTTTCTACAATAAAATGCGTGTTATCAAGCATATCATATCTATCAATGCCGTGTTTCATTGCATAAAAACACCAAAAAAGTGTGTCTTTTTGCTTCGGGTAAAAAAGCGTGAGTTTTTGGGGTGTCTTAATAGTAGAGGCTTCAGGCAACTTAAGGCTAGATGCTATTAATGAAGTTGGTGTTGATGTTGGGGAAATATTCTTCAAATATCTAACTATATTTTTACTCGTAAACATATAATTCTGTAAGTCATCAATTACATGATTATATGCATTTGCTGGATTATGCGGTTGTTGAAACATTCTTGCTAGATCTAGTATCTTTTTCCTTATTATCTTTATTATCTTTTGTAAAGTATATATTCTTAAAGGATTCTTTTTGCTTTTCAATCTCATTTAAATTGTCTTCCTGTGCATTCACGTATTTAATATAAGTCTTTAAATCCGCAATAATTTCTTTCTTCAATTCAGATAAATTAATATGTATACCGTATTTATTTTCATTTAAAGTGACACTTTCATCATGTTGCTTTAAAATGCGAAGAATTTCCACCTGATTAAACTTGGACATATGTTCAATTGTATCTCGCAAAAAAATAAGATCCTCTGTATTAAATTCCTCAATATCATTGCTATTTGTTTCGCCAATAGATGAAAGACATATAGATTCCATTATAATGTAAATATATGAACAACATTTAAATTATAAAAAAGAATAATGTTTATTTTTTATTTATAGGCTTAAAATACGAGTCTTGGTTTTGAGGTTCCCTCCTTTCGCTTAGCATCGCGGCCCTTTGGCTCAACCAATTCGGCAATAATAGATACATACTTATCATTAAGCTCAAAGCGTTGACCAATCACTCTTGCAACAAACTTTGTATTTTCTTCAATGGATGAAAAGTATGGCAGCATGTAGTGATGATCGCGGGCAACAAAGACAACAAATGGTGAAGGAGTTTCAGTGGCACTATCTGCGCGAATACCAGCCTTTGTAATATTTTTTGCAATGCAATTAAGAAGCATTCCCTCAACTGGGTAACATACATCGCATTCAAATACCACTTCAAACATTACATTTGAGCTTTGTACAACTCCGCTTGAATGTGTAACAATTTTAATAGATCCTGTCCTTACAAAACCTTCCAAAATGCATTTACCTTCAATTGATTGACGTAGGCTAGTTTCCAAAGTTTCTCGCAAGTTTTTTCCTACATTTGTAATTGGAAGTGTAACTTTTTTCGTGATGAGGGAGCGTGAATAAACTCCGCGGACCTCATTTTTCTTACCCTTGGGTTTTGGAGACTTTTGCACGGCAGCGGCAGTGGCAGTGGCAGTCTTTGTCGGGAGTTCAATTTCAAACTCAACTGGCTCTTGTTCTGCGACGACAGTATTACCATTACCAAATACAGTATTGCTAACTGCATCTTCTACTTCATCTCCATAAAGTTCGTCAGATTCAAGGTCATCGTCATCAGGAACAACAACCGTGGGAGCAGTATAAATAGTATTCCCAACAGGAGTTGCGTCCTTTTCCATTATAGAGAGTTCAATTGGTTGAGGGCTTTGCCCTTCTTCGCCAGAGTCTAGTTGTGCCTCCATTGCTTGTTATATTTTATAATCATATTATCTTTTAATTGTTTTATCAATTTTAAATTTAATTGGTAAAACAAACCCCTTATCTTTTATTAAAATTTGCTAATTTTTGCCATTTCTGGATCTAAAAACCATACAAGATTATCTTTTTTCTGCAAATTATAAAGCCTGAGCGTAAACTCTTGCAAGGCGCATAATTCTTGTTGAACCATCCCCTTTGTATTATCTTTTGTGTACTCTTCGTGACCAATTATGGTGTTCAAAAGTTTGATTGTTTTGGCTTTTCCTGCTTCATCGCACCTAGCTCCAGTATTTCTTGTATTTAAAATATCTTTCACCTTGAAAACAAAGATACCAGTTTTGTCAGTGCCAATAAAGCCAACATTTGTATTAAATTGTCTCGGTTCATCAAAATACTTTTTCTTAATTGCTGGCGCTAGATCATTAATATCCTCTGATTCTGCCGCAGTCCATTTACCTCTGTTAAGAATTAGAACACTTCTTACATCACCGTTGAATAGAATAATACCAGTTACGCCCTTATTTGAAATCAATTTTTCATCAAAGCACCCTTTTACTTTAAATTCAAAACTGGTTTCATCTACAACTTCCTTTGTATACAAATACTGCAAAACATCTACCTTTTCTTTATAAGTTAAAAAATCAATCAAATGTTCAATTAAAAAGTGCATAATGTCTTTTGCTGGAACGCCAGATTGCACCAGTTTTCTCATAACAATACCACAATGTTTGTACCAGTTGTCGTCCCCTCTGGGTACCTTGGGTTCTTTCCTGGCAAAATGATTTGCCAAGTCGTAGTTTTCTTCCATCTCTTTTAATATTCTTTTTGCGCCTTCAACGGCTATACCGAGTTTTGCTACTTGGCGTGCTTCACGAGGTCCCTCTGCCAAACGTTTTACTGGTTCTTTTGCAGGTGGAATCATTTCTGCCTCTTTTAGTCCAGCTTCTTCTTCCTCTTCATCTTCATCTTCCTCTCGTTTTTGTTGCTTTAATGCAGCAGTTACCTTTTTTACTGCCTTAATAGGCGCCTCCACTTCAGGTTTTTCTTGAATAACATAATTTACCAAATCTTTGCGCACATCAAAATGTATCATGCTGCGCTTAAAATCTATTGGCATTGAACGATCCAATATGGAAATGTTCTCGTAGTTTAACTCACTGGGTTGGAATAAATAATAGTCGCCAATATTTTTCAAGTAACCAGTTCTGCCATACTTGTCTGTAATGTACTCGTTGTTATCGTCAATTAAATAAGTTAATGCCGCATATATTTGTATGTCAGGAATATCCTTTGGCGTTTTAATCCTGGCAAACAAATCCCTCTTCTTGTAAAAATAACGCTCCTTCATTAATTGCTTAATCTTTTGTATAATCTTATCGGAGTTTACAAGGATAAAGGTTTCATTATATGTATCCAAATTGCCGCCCTCGGGCGAAGGTTTAAAATCGGTCACTAATTCGTCGCCAGTATTGCATTCGTAGTCGCACGTTTTCATGTAATCACATGACGCGGAATATGGCGCATCACCAACTGGGAATTCTTCAATTACTTGACCACTTGACAATATTTGTTTGACAGGAGCTTTTAAAAATTCGCGGAAATTTTCCTGTGTAAAGTTGGCTTGTTCATGATTGATAATGCAGTCAACCGCGGTTTCTTTTAACACGCGACTAACACGGCCAATTTGCAGCGCCTTTACTTCAGCCACACGATAAATGTACAAGTCAGCGGCTTCTTCCTCATTATTCTCCAGTAAAGTGGCATATAAGAATATTTCTACGTTTCTTTTTTCAAATGGAAGATCCTTGTGACTGTGACTGAAATTACGAACTGCACGACCAATAATTTGCTCAATGCGGTTCATGTTGTACCATGGATCCATAATATGGACTTGGCGAATGAATTTCAAGTCAAGACCCTCTGAGCCAGCCTTGGAGATAAGCACAACTTTAATCCTGTGACCATCCACATTGTTGTCGCTTGTTAGAGCCTTTATATCCGCGTCATTATTGGGGGAAATTCTTTTGTCGCCAGAGATTATAACGTATTTTGCTGGCATGAATTTTCCCGCAACCGCCCTGTCTTGAGGCTTCATTGTTTTTACATTTGCTGGAGGAACAGGTGGAGTTTTAAACAGTGATTTGGATTTCTCACCATATCTTGCAAATCCCATTTCTTCTAATGCAAGTGCCATAGGAATAAGACCGCCATCAATGTATTGAGAGTAAATTAATATAATTCCATCCGCAACTCTTTCTTCCTCTGGCAAATAAATAGAATTGCAAATACTCTTAATTTTTGAACTGTATTTACCTATTTCGCTTGTGGCAAACATGTGATTGTCGGTTTTGTATTCAAATTGACCCTTAACTGGTGGAACGGTTGTATTGACAAAGCGCATCATACGTTCAAGACCCTTTTTGCCTGTTAATGTGGAAGGATCAATAAAGATTTCTTTGTCTGCGCTTTCACCTTCATCTCCATCTTCTTCCTCGCTTGCTACAACATCTTCATCTTCTTCAAATACTTCTGCGGGAACAGTTTTGCCCAATGTTTTCTTTTGTCTTGTACCAACGGTTCTTGCAGTTGTACCAACGGTTCTTGCAGTTGTACCAACGGTTCTTGCAGTTGTACCAACGGTTCTTGCAGTTGTACCAACGGTTCTTGCAGTTGCACCACCCGAATAAGATAATGATTCTGTTGAAATAGATTGTTTTGTTGGCGCTTGGACCTCTACTTCTAATGGCTCTTCTTCCTCTTCTTCCTCTTCTTGTTCTTCCTCTTCTTGTTCTTGTTCTTCAGGAACATCTTCCACTACAACAGACGCCTTAGGAACCTCAGCTTCTTCCGTAGATTTGCTGTCACTTTCAGCTAACTTTTCTGCAGCACCAGGCAGAACAACCGCAGTGAGCGATACTGGTTCATCTCTAGCACTTTCAGCAGCTTCAATCAATTTTGGCTGACTAGAAATTGGCGCAACACTTCTTTCAACAATTTGTTCCAAGTTATCTACAGGATAAATAATATTGAGAGCTTCTATGGGTTCCGTCAAAATAGTATATCCAAAAGACTCCATTTCATCAAAACTAGGCATATCGCGAATCTTGCCCTTGGAAGTCGTAATATTAAACTGCTTTTTCCTCAAAGAGTCAATAATGTATTTATATCCAAGCGCCTGATATGATCCTACACTAGTCAAGTAAAGACTAAGTATTTTAAGTTTATCCTCCTCATCAATAGCTTTTCCATTCATTTGAAAACGAGGATACTGTTCTTCAGGATTTTGGAAAGTGTGCTCAGGCGCAAATAAATTGGGATAAACACGAAAAGGGAAAGTATATGGGTTCTCACCACGCACAAAAGAAATATAGCCAGTAGATTTTCTAACAAGCATTTCTCTTCCAATATCATTGCCTTCCTTGTCCTGTTTAAAATTGCCATATTTATCAAAAATATCGGATACATTTACAACTGCGCGCCTATCATTAATGTTCATCAAATTTAATAGCCAAACAATTTCCCTGTAACTGTTGTACATGGGCGTGGCAGATAGGAGCAAAAGACGTAAATTATCTGTGGCCATGACCAATCTTGTTAAATTTTGTGCCACCTTTTTATTTTCATTGTCCTCACTGATTCTAATATTGTGAATCTCGTCAATAACAACAAGACGATTGTTAAATTCATTGTTTAAATTGCGTCGCATTTGCGCCTGGCGCTGTTTTTCATTTTTAACGTCGCCCTTGACGCGCTCTATTTTTGCAATGTAATTGGCAAACTCAATATAACCCAAAAATAAATAAGATGCATTGATCAAGTTTTTTACTTGGCTAATAACTTTTTCTCTTGTAAGACCCTTGATGTTTGTAGGGTTGATTTCCTTTATTAATTTATTTCCAGTGCAAGCGCGAATGTTCCACAGACCATCTACCTGCTTTAATTTGCGTTCATCAAATAATTGCAATCTAAAGTTGTCTTGGACGTTGGGCGAAGCCACAATGATGATGCGTTTGGCAATACCCATTTGCTTTAAATAGTCGCGCATCTCTTCGCTGACACCTATGGCGGAACAGGTTTTGCCTGAACCTAGGCCATGAAACAAGAGCAGACTATTGTAAGGTGTTTGAAAAGACATGAAATTCTTTACGAATGCTTGATGTGGCGACAACTCAAATTCTGCGCGACTGAGTTCATCTGAGCGTTCTTTAATATCATAGAGTTGACCATCGTACTTTGTATCACTAAATTCCTTCTTTTGTGAGATTTTTACATTAAAAAGAGGATCATTCAGGTTTGGGTACAAATACTCATCCTCATTTGGATGCTCTGCTAGATACTCGCGTTCCAAGGTTTCCTTTTTCAATAAAAGTTTTTTACATTTTCCTGCATAATAATTTTCTGGATCCCCGCATTTATTTTCTTCAAATTCGCGTTCCAAATCTTCTGCAACTGCGTTTTCTTTGACTGTGAAAGTTGGTGATTGATCGTCAAAGAGGGTTGCTTTTTCTTCTTCTAATGGTTGAGATGCTGGTGTTTCTGCTTCTTTTAATGGTTGAGATGTTGGTGCTTTTACTGGTGTTTCTGCTTCTACTTCTACTTCGCTTGCGCTTGCGCTTTCTTCCACTGCTTCGCTTGAACTTGCTTCTTCAACCTGCAAAGGAGGTCTTTCCTTCAACTGCTCAAGATCAGGTCTATCAAGAACGGCCTGCTCCACAGGACTTGTCACACTTGTGCCAGGAATCTCATCTGGACTTTGAATTTCACCAGAGTGAACTTCATTTTCAATAGATTCTATATCTTCGGAGTTTTCTGAATTTTTTTGTGATGACATATTATATATTACAAATATAATCTATATTCCTGTAAAACTTTATTTATGTTTGCAATCAAATTCTTTTTCTCTAAATTATAAGGTCGTATAGATTCCAAGCATTTGTCCAAAGGTTTCCACTCCAACTTGCTGACCTCCGTCTTTTGGTAATTTTCAAGCGAGGTTTCATCATTTTTTGTAGTATTGTCCATGTAAGCCAAATAATACTTGTGCTTGTAAGATTTGTAGTTTGATCCAATAAAAATTTCCTCAAATGGCATCAAGTTTTCCACAACTTTAATATCTTCCTGCGAGTATCCAGTTTCCTCTTCAAATTCTCTCAATGCGCATGCCAAATCCTTTTCCTGATAATTTTTGCGACCCTTGGGAAATTCCCATTCCGTCTCCTTCCAACTAGTGCTGCTGCGTTCAATTAGATCTTTCAATGTTACTTGCTCTCCGTCAACCATAATGCCGTTTCTAATCAGTTCAAACTTTTTCTGTGATGACATTTCCTCGCTCCTGTATTGAGACGATGTATTTTCTCCCCACATTTGCTTCCACAGAGTTTCAAAAGACTCCATTAACAGTCTTTCTTTTTCTGAAACAGACATTTCATTAATAATGTTCTGCAATTGCTCCAAATTTCCAGGATTGTATTTGCCGCGCATAAAATCAATGTAACCGAAGCTATCCTTGCGTCTAATCATCAGGTATTCTGGGCCACTTTCGCTTGGTCTAAATAGAATAATTCCGTAGCTGGTAATTGGTAGCTTGCACTGATGAAACAAATGGCCTGGTCTACCGCAGTTATTGCAGCTATTGTTGTTTTTATTTGGGTTAGAATTAGTATTGGGGCTTATATTTAAAGAGGCTGTGTTGATAGGCAATTGTATTTGGGATTGTAATTGTGCATTCATAATGTCCACTATATGTTTAAATAGAGATCTTTTTATATTAGTTTAGTTTAATGGCTTTAGATCCAAAAGTATGGGGACCTCATTATTGGTTTATGTTACATACAATTGCAATGTCGTATCCAAATTATCCAAATACAGTGACAAAGAAAAAGTACTACGAGTTTATCCAGAATCTGCCCATGTTTCTTCCTATAGAATCCATTGCCACGGATTTTAGTAAACTGTTGGACGTTTATCCAGTGACGCCATATTTAGATTCCAAGGATGCTTTTATTCGTTGGATGCATTTTATTCATAATAAGATCAACGAAAAGCTTGAGAAACCGAAGATTTCTTTAAATCAGTTTTATATTGATTATTATGAGGCATATAAACCAAAGGACGTGAAAACTCGGGAATATATTAGGATGCGCGGAAAAATCATATATTGCGTGGTTTTAATTCTTATTTTAGGACTCTCGTATTATTTGTACAATAAATAGACCAAAAGAAGCAAAAGAATCAAAAGAAAATATATGCATAGTTTATAGAACAAAACTATGCATAAAACTATTAAAAAAAATATGAAACGTAAGACAAGTAAAAAGCGCGGTCTAAAGAAAAGAATGACTAAGAAACAGGTTGGTGGTGCTGAGTCTAGACGTCCGCCAACACAAGCACAAAAGGCACTGGCAACAAAACAAAGAGATGCCAATAAAGCTCTTAGAAAAAGGGAAAAAGAAAGAAAACCAGTTGTTCCTAGTGCTGGGGGAGGGAGCTCTTCCATGTCACCATTAATTGGATCTAGAGCACCAACACAACTAGTAGCAGAAAAACCAGAACCCCCTAAATTAGTTTACTTGCCACCAAGCCAATTTACTGTTGATGATGTAGAAAATTTATTAAAACAATATGCAATTAAATTAGGCAATAACATACCATTTACGTCACAAGAAGTGGCCAATTTAGTAGCTTTGTACAAATATGGATATTTAAATGGTACTGGGTATTTGTATTATTACCAGTATCTAGATGGTCCAGATAATCCAGTTTCATTGTCTAAGGCAAAGATTATTCAAGCAAACCTTTTAAAAGCAGCAAAAGAATATAAAAAAAAATATGATATCTTAGAAGCCGCAGAAAATTTAAAAGTAAAAAACTCTCAAAAATCAGAGTTAAAAAAAATGGCTACAATAAAAACAACGCAAAATCTTGGGCCTGATGATGCAGAATACAAAGATGATTTGAATAAGTTACATAAATTTGATGAAATATTGCAAAATAAAATAAATAGTACTAACGAAAGAACAGATAAAAATCCAGAGGGAAGAGCAGATCTTACATTAGATGAACAATTAGAATTACAAGAATATTATAAAAATCCTATTTTACGAAAATTAATTGATGGAGGAAGTTTTTCAGCTCTTCAATCAGAAGCAGCATTTATTCAACGAGAACATGCAAAATTAATGAAAATTCAAATTACCGAGGATCAAAAACGTCAAAAAATAGAAGAAATGATACGTAAAGGTCAAACACAGAGTTTATTTGGCCCAACTTTAACTCCCGCTCAAAAGCAAGAGGCTATTTATGTCCAAAAAAGATTAGCTGCAGAAAAAGAGCAAAAAGCTTTACTTACTAAACAACGAGTAGAAATTCATAAACAACTTGGTTTGCAAGCTAAACAAGCAGAAGATGCAGAACGCGTTCAACAAATTTTGACAAACAAATCAACCAGAGGGACAAGAGCTACAAGATTGCCTTCAACTAGCAAATCTACTTTTCTTTCAAGTGATGATTCTATGAGTGAAGATAGCTTAAACCCTCCGCGCAGATTAAGTAGAGCAACTACTGCCTCTGGCTTACAAGGATATGGAGGAGACGAAGATGAAGATGAAGATGAAGATGAAGATGAGGAAGAAGAGACTACATCTCAGTATTCAAGTGATCAAATTAAATTAGCCCAAGAAGGCGCTGTTGATGGCATACAAACTGCTGCAGGTTTAGCAGTTTTGGCAGCTACTGCTATTACAGGTATTGGTGTAATTGGCATGGTTGGTGGTGGTGGTGGTAAAAAAAGTAAAAGGAGAAGGCATCATATGAAGCATGGGAAAAAAAGACATACAAAACGAGGGCATAAATAAAAATGCGTAAATAAAAATGCGTAAATAAAAATGCGTAAATAAAAATGCGTAAATAGATTTCAAGACATTATTATATTTGCTTATAATAATGACAACAAAAACACAAAAAATACATAAAAATAAACATAAAACTTTAATAAAAAATAAAAAAACTAGTCGCAAATTAACGGGTGGCCGCGTTATAGCATCTGGTGGTTATGGTTGCGTCTTTAAGCCAGCATTAAAATGCCAAGGAAAACCGCGCGATCCATCGCAAATAACAAAACTAATGACTATTAAACACACTGATCAAGAATACGCTGAAATTGTGAAATTTAAGGACGTTTTGTCTACTATTCCCGATTACGGCAACTATTTCTTGCTAGAAGATATTACTTTTTGTAAACCAGATAAGCTGAATACAGAAGATCTTGCAGATTACGAAAAAAAGTGCACTGCTTTAAAGAAAGACGATATAACTCATGAAAATATTAACAGCAAATTAGAGAAAGTTCTTGCATTAAATATGCCAAATGGTGGTGTAGATATTGGGGATTACTTTGAAACGCATAAAGCTGATGAAGATATAGTGCAATTAAATGATGCTCTGGTGGATCTCTTGCAAAATGGAATTATTCCTATGAATCAGCTTCGTGTTTACCACTGTGATGTAAAAGAATCTAACATCTTAGTACAAGCGAAAGCGCAAGCGCAAGCGACTGATGAAGCGCAAATGCAAATGCAATCACAAGCTTTGAAAACCCGTCTTATTGACTGGGGTTTATCCGCTGAATACACGCCCGAAAAAGGCGAACGTATCCCTAAAACCTTGTATCATCGTCCTTTTCAATATAACGTCCCCTTTTCTATTGTCCTCTTTAACACAACTTTCTCAGAGTTATATGACAAGTTCTTGGAAAAAAATCCAGAGCCATCCTATTACCAAATCCGCAGCTTTGTCATTGATTACATTATTATTTGGATGGAAGAAAGAGGCATGGGACATTTCAATGTAATAAAGGGCATCATGAGATTCCTTTTTGGTCCCACCATTACAGGCGTAAATAAAAAGGAACAGGACTACATTATAGAGTTTGAATACGCATATTACTACATAGTTGAATATATTTCCAAAATACTCTTGAAATACACGCTAAATGGTGAAATGAAGATGATCCAGTATTTCAGCGAAGTATTTTTAAAGAATCTAGATGTCTGGGGCTTTGTAATGTCTTATTCCCCTATTTTGGAGGATTTTTACAACAGTTATGCAGACTTAAAGCCCAACGAGCTTGCTTTTTATGATAAATTAAAGTATATATTCGTAACCTTTTTATATGAGACGGCTGATGAGCCAATTGATGTTTCTTCCTTAGTTGCCAATTTGCAAGAGCTGAATGGGCTGCTTTTGCCTGAAGCAAGCACAACAAGTACTATAATTCCAGACAAGCAATCACCAAGAGAAGCCAGCAAATATGCTCTTCGCGCATCAGTATTATCTCATGCAACTGCAAGTGTTGGTCCTAAGGATGTTTTCAAAAAAGTTAAGTTTGCAGTTAGCTCACCTAAAAGCTCTTATAAAAAATCAAAATCTAGCTCATCAACCAAATCTAGCTCATCAACCAAATCTAAGAAAAATGTTTCTTTAAAGAAAAGAAAATCAAAATAAGAGATAACATTTAGTCCTCCTAATCCAACAAATGTGCATATTATAACTAGTTGAGATTCATAAATTCATTTAAAAATATATATTTTACGCTGTATAATATATATGCGAATAGAGATTATAATAATAGGTGTAACAGCGTTTTTAATATATAACGCATATCACGACAATAAATATACCAAGCTTTTAATGTCATGGAAAAAGTATATCCAGATTGCCTTTATAGGTTTCATCGGTTTTGCAATCTACCTCCTTTTAAAAAAGAATCCAGTCCAAGGGAAGAACATTTTGTTTTACGCAAATAATATGATCAAATATATGCCAATTAATAAATCATCACTAGATATGTTGTCACCTATTTTGGATTTCTCTTCAAATAACAGTTTTTCACGAGGCTTTACCCAAGGCGCAGGGGGCTCTTTTATGGAAGGATTGAATGGCGAGACAAATCCAGGATTCAATTTTAATACAACTTTGCCGCAAGAAAGACGCGTCATGAATTCAGGAGGTAGAGCAGGACAGGGAGGCAAGGCTACAAAGCGTTCTGTAAGCGAGACAAAGAAGAAATTCGTTGCATCCAATCAGGGTTGGAAATGCAATCATTGCAAAAACCAACTAAATGCTTGGTTTGAAGTAGATCATGTTAGACGTTTGGAGCATGGTGGAGACAATAGTGTAGGCAACTTGGTGGCTTTATGCAGAGAATGTCACGGAGAGAAAACTGCAAGAGAAAATATGTAATAAAAATTAAAAATTTAAAATTTAAAATCTAAAATATGCAATGATTGGTTATATTATATTTTATCACTATAGTATAACCAAACAATTCTATGCCGCAACCAACATATTCCACACCAGACAATAATGTAATTGTTTCTAAAAAGAGAAATTATTACATCATTGCATTAGTCGCAATGGTTATCATATTTCTAATCATATTTCGTTGGGTACCCAAAGACTTTTTAGAAAAATATTTAACCAATTATGTTGTTCTTATTAGTTTTTTAATAATTATTGGGTTAGCATTTCTAATATCAATGATCTCATTTTACAGCTACTCTATTAAACACGACGATTTTGATTTTTTAAAATCAGGAAAAACTGCGCCTCTAGAAATTTTTAAAATGGTTTCTATTGGGTTCTTGGGGTTCTTTTCCTCTGGTGCCTTTATATATTTTATATTATGGGCATTTGGTGCAATTCATCACGATTCTTCTTCAACTTCTACTTCAACCGCAACTACAACCACACAGTATTTCATTCAAATTGCCATTGTAATAGTGGCTCTTGGATTTGCATATAAAGTTTTAACCATGACAAATTTAGTGAATAGAAACCTATATCTAAAATTATTTATCAGCATCTTGCTATACATTCCTTGTTTACTTGTGAATCTAATAGAGTTTATAACAATTGAAGGCTTGCGGTTCTATTATTCCACATCAAGAACCCTCATGATTATAATGGGCTTAGAAGTGGTTCTTATTGCCACATATTTCTTATACCCAATAGTTAAATCCTGGTTATACACTCATTACTATGCGTCCAATGGCAAGCAACTCATCAACTATCCCGCTCCAACAAACCAAGAATATTCTGTTGCATCTTACGCTCAATTGAATGGGTTAAATGATAAAGGCAACGATAATTATGCCTACAACTATTGCATATCATTCTGGTTTTACATAGATAGCATGCCACCAAGCATTAATGCGTCTTATTCAAAGTTCACGTCGCTTCTATCCTACGGAGGCAAACCAAATGTGCTTTTTAATCCTTCTCTAAATACGCTTATGATAACAGTTGACCAAGACAGCGTAAAACAATTGAACGCACAGATTGCTGAAGATGTTGCAAATAACAAAGATCCTTATCATAAAGTTCGCGAACCCACGTTTATTGATGTTGATGATAATGGTAACAGAATTGTTTATAAGAATGAACAAGTTTTATTGCAAAAATGGAATAATGTAATCATCAATTATAGTGGCGGAACTTTAGATATCTTTTATAATGGCAAGCTTGCACAGTCATCCGTTGAAGTTGTTCCTTATATAACCCTTGACACCTTGACGGTTGGCACTGATAATGGCATTAGTGGAGGTATAGCCAATTTATACTACTATACAATGCCTTTGAGAATAGATCAAATAACAAATCTTTACAATTCAGTAAAAGACCAGAAGATGCCTGTTATGCCCAACAATGATGATACATACACATTTAAGCCAAAATGAGCGTGACGGGACTGAATAGGTTTATTTTTTGGTCTGTTTATTTTTAATTGTTGATTTTAGATTTAGTATACTAAAATCAATAAAGTGTATAAAAATTATATAAGCGGGAAAATTTCTAGCAGTATTATATAATGAAAATTAAAAATATCCTGTTAATTGTCATCATTATAGTTTTGCTTTACATTGTTGTAAAATATGTGATCAAGGACAAAACTACATTGACGCAAACTACTTCCGCAAAGACAATGCAAAAGATTGAGGCATCCAGTTTAGCAACAAACTCTAGCACTGGCAACACCAGTAATTTTGCCTATTCCATTTGGTTCTTTATTGACGACTGGAACTATCGTTACGGTGAATCCAAGATTATTTTTGGGCGCATGGCCTCCTCTGCTGGATCTGCAGAAATGCAACCCTGCCCGTCAGTGACATTGGCTCCTTTGCAAAACAATGCCGTTGTGTCTTTGACATGCTACAATGGCAGCGATGAGTCCAACAGCAATTACACCATTTTTAATAACTGCGGCATCTCCAATGTACCCATTCAAAAGTGGGCCAACTTGACCATTAGTGTCTATGGCAGATCTATAGATGTTTATTTAGACGGAAAGTTGGTTAGAACTTGCGTAATGCCTGGCGTGGCAAAGATAGACGGCAGCGCACCAGTTTATGTTACACCTGAAGGCGGATTTTCTGGATATACTGCAAAATTCCAATACTACCCTAATGAATTAGACCCCCAAACCGTGTGGAGCATTTATCAAAGTGGTTACGGAGCCAGCTTGCTTGGAGGTTTGTTCAACTACAAAGTAAAGGTTACTTTGATGGACGGCGATACTGAGGATAGCAGTATTACCATTTAATTTGAGTCCAATTTTCTTTGGTAGTATATATAAGACATAAATGAATAGTTTATATGGAAATGGAAATGAAGAATCAAATTATGGTTCAAATAGTTATGGAGGCGTAAGCGGTGCTGGTCCTGCCAAGCAAGGGGGCGCCTTTATGCAATTCTCTTCAAATAAATTTGTTGGAGGTTCAAAAGAATTTCTTGAATCCAATAGTTTAGTAGCAAAATTTTCATTCTTGATTTTGATTGTTTTTGTTTACATTGTACTTTTGCGAGTGGGTGTCACTATTTTAGGCTGGTTCTATGGCCCATCAAGCAGCCCCAAGCTCATTAATGGCATGATTGATGCTAAGCATATGATGGTTTTTCCTCAAGATCCTAGCGCCAAGGGTTCAGTAACCTTGACCAGATCTGTGAATGAAAATGACGGCATTGAGTTTGCCTGGTCTACGTGGATCTTCATAGACGATTTGCAGTACTTAGCCGGTCAGTATCGCCACATTTTCCACAAGGGTAATGATACATTGGCGCAAGTGGGTTTAAATTTCCCCAATAATGCGCCTGGTCTCTACATTGCGCCTAATACAAATGCGCTTGTGGTTATCATGAACACCTTTACGACGATTAATGAGGAGATTATTATTCCTGACATTCCATTGAACAAGTGGGTCAATGTCATTATTCGTTGCCAAAACACGACATTAGATGTCTACATTAATGGTACAATTGCAAAGAGCCATGTCTTGAATGGTGTGCCAAAGCAGAACTATGGCGATGTATATGTTGCAATGAATGGCGGCTTTTCTGGATACATTTCCAACTTGCAATACTTTAACTATGCGTTGGGGTCAAGTGCTATTCAAGGTCTTGTGCGCGGGGGTCCTAATACAAAGATGGCTGGGTCAAATTCTATGACCATGAAGAATCCCAACTATTTGTCATTGCGCTGGTTCTTTTACGGAAGTGGTGATCAATTCAACCCATATTAAGATATGGTAAAATAATTCAAATATAAAACTATTTACTTTATTAATTGGTAAATAGTTTTATAAAAAGTGCATGAAATTTCAATTAGACTAATGTAAAAATGTCTAAAAATGTAAAAAAAATAAATTTTTATTATTTATTTTAAACAGTAACAATCATTTTTACTAAATAACTTCTGCTATAAACTGCAGAAGTTGGATTGGGGCGAGGTTGTCCTGCATTAGTGTTACAGACATATTTAAAATTTAAAGTATCGCCTAGAATAAATGGGTATGAGTACCAAATTCCCTCATTAACACCTGAAACAAAACGTTGTGGTTGGCGAAATAATGTTTCAAATACATATGATAAAAGATCTTCCCTATCAGTTACAACAGATCTATTTAATTTATTGTAGTATTTGCTATCACTAGCATCAAGAAATTTATTAGCTCCCGCAGTATTTGGGTTGTATTTTGACACAGCTGTCGCCCAATCATCATTAATGCTGTTATTTATTTTGGATGACACATCTGTAACATAAGTCTCAGGGGAGGGTGAAATTAATGTGTAAGAATTCCACGTGGTAAATAATTCACTTACTTGAGCTAGTGCAAGCTCCCAGTCAGCAGGAAGGCCGATTTCACCAGTAATTGTTTGTATTTTGGCTTGTGAGGTTTTGCCCTGCCATTTTACATTAGGATACGTGTGAATGGTTTTAAAACCTGCGCCTGTATTAGCTGTACTTTTTGATACATTTACCGAACTAGTTGATGCATACTCATATCGCACAGCTAATTGATCAGCAAACAATCTTAAATCAATTTCGCCTGAAACAGTTGAACTAAATCTGTACTTAAACATATTATGCACAGAAGATGCAGGAATTTCAACCGTAACTTGTATATCAGCGGTAAGGGGTATATATCCTACCTGATTTGCAAGACTAATAATGCTTGTATTTATTTCATTAAAAACTAATGAAGGAACATTAATATCCATTGCAGATACATTTTGATCAAGTAATGCTGCAACAATTGCATCCGCATCAAGTCCAAAGTAAGCTTTTTGAGTAACTGTTAAATTTCTAAGAGCCTGCATAGTAAACCCCATAACTTGCGCTAAAATTAATACACTTAATACTGCATTTGTTAACTTTATAGCAGAAAGTCCCGCTGCATTAAACTGATCGGCGAGCATTTCTTGCGCTTGCGCTGGCGTAATAGCACCCATGACGCCCGTTTGCAACGTTCCAAATCCAGCTGGATTTAAGCCAGGGATGCTAGCGGGAGGAATTATCGCAAATTGAGCGTAACTAATTTGGCCAATCTGTGGGTATGTCAACTTTGCAGCAATGGCTAAAGTAATTCCTATGGCATTTGTAAAAGATGTGGAGCTTGGTGTGTTAGCTGCAATTGTTCCAAAAGCTGAAGCATTAATGCTAGAATAATAATTCAATGCAATGTTTGTCATTTTTGTATTTAATAAAACTTGCGCCGTTGCAGCAGCTAAAGCAGCGGGATTAGACTTACCAGTTAATGCATCCACCTGAGCAGCGGACATTTGGAGAGCTTGAGCAGCCGTTATGGAACCATCTTGCACAAACTTTTCTTTAAAACAACCATAATCAATTTGGTCAAATAAAGCTGCATTAACCTTACTGACAGACGTAGATGAAAACTGCGCAAACTGATCAGGCGTTAAAACATGGAGTTGAACTGATGTAAGCTTATCGGCGTTATTAAACTGAGCTCCAAATGATTCTTTCTTTGCTGAACCAATATTCTTAACTGAAGAAGTGCTTGCACCATTTAACATTGCAGTCACAAAAGAAGCTGTCATTGCAGCAACAGTTACTGAATCCGTTGTTATAGCAGCAATTTGATCAGCAGTTAATACAGCTCCTTGTTGATCTGTTAAAGAGCTGGTACGTATAAAACCAGGAGTTGTAAACAAAGATACCTTAATAGAGGGAACTTTATCTGTAGACAAATCTCCCACATTTACTGCGTTAAATTGAGCTTGAGAAAAAGCGTTTATCACTGAAACGGGAATTGACTGAGTTTGGAGTGCAGACAATTTGGACAATTGCACAGCTGTGTATACAGCCGCAGAAAGGCCAGCAATTTGGCCCGTAGATAAATCTCCCACATTTACTGCGTTAAATTGCGCAGGAGTAAAGACATTTAACACAGAAACAGGAATTGCCTTAGTTTGTGTGGCAGTCAACTTGGATAATTGCTCAAATGTAAATATTGCCGAATCAATGCTTGCAATTTGAGTTGTAGTTAAATCTGTCACAATTACTGCATTAAATTTGTCTGCAGAAAAAGAGTTTAATGCGCTAGAAGAAAGTGCTGCAGTTTGCGCTGAAGATAAAAGGGATAATTGATAGGGTTCGTATGCTGATCCATATTGATTTAATTGTGCTATTTCGGTAGGAGTTCTAGAAAGAATATTTCTATTTAATTGATCAACATTGTCTGGAGGAGAGCCAGCTAATAAAGTTGTATTAGATCTTACTAACGCACATTGAGCTTTATTTAAATATTTAATATTTGTGGGATCCAACTTGGCAAAAACGTCTTCTATGGAATACGCGCGAATTTGTGCCATAGTCAGTGATTGCAAAGCTGCCACATTTAAAGAACCAGTGTTAATTTGAGCTGTGCTAAACTTTACTGGTACTGGTGACTGTTTTAATTTAGAAGCATCTTGAATACCGTTATTTATCTGGGCTGCAGATAATGCATCTATTTGATCTTGTGTAATTGAATCGCCGTGAGCTGTTGTAATAGTTGTTAAATTTGCATCACTTATAGTAGCAAAAACTGCAGGCTTAAGCGCAGCAAGTTGAGCACCTGAGAATTTTGTAACATTGTTGCCAACAAAGACCATTTGAGCTACAGATAATTCACTCATGCGAGCCACGGCAATATCTGTAAATCTGCCATTTGAATCAAATAATCCATCAAATTGGTCTTGACCAAATTGAGCAAATTGATCAGTTGATAAAGCAGATAAAACACCTGAATAAAAGTTGTTAATTTCGGCAATAGAGAGAATGGCAAACACCTCTTTATGAAATGCTGCTATATGTCTAGCTACAAAATATCCAAATTGAGTAGGTGTTAAACTTTGAACCTTAGCAATACCACTTGAAACATCAACGGCTGTTAAATCAGTAATAACACTGTTATCTAAGCCAGCAATTTGAGCTTGAGATAACCAGGCTAATCTTATAGCATCCATACTTTTGTATTGGGCATTCGTAAAAGTGAGAGCTTGAACAGCATTTTGAGACGCAATAACATTTATTTGCGCTTCAACCAAGTTAGCAAAAACTCCCGCAGTTAAATCCTTTAATTTAGTGGTTCCGTTTGTTGTAGCAGCAGCAATTGCACTAGGGTTAACGCTTGCAATGTCTGTGCCAAGTGCGCTCATTTGCAAAGCAGATAAGGCGGCAAATTGAGCGTCCGTTATATTTGCAATCTGGTCAGTAGAAAAACTTCCTAGAATTAAAACTGCATCAGTCATACTAGCAAAAACTACAGGAGGAATTGCAGCACATTGAGCATTAGATAAATCTATAACACTCGTGTCAAGATAACCCATTTGAGCTACAGATAATTCGCCCATGCGGGCCACGGCAATATCTGTAATTATGCCATTTGAATCAAATAATCCATCAAATTGGTCTTGACCAAATTGAGCAAATTGATCAGTTGATAAAGCAGATAAAACACCTGAATCAAAGTTGTTAATTTCGGCAATAGAGAGAATGGCAAACACCTCCTTTTTAAATGATGGTATTTGTCCAGATACAAAATATCCAAATTGATCAGCTGTTAAACTTTGAACCTTAGCAGTACCACTTGTAACGGCTGTTAAATCAGTGATAACACTGTTATCTAAGCCAGCAATTTGAGCTTGAGATAACCAGGCTAATCTTATAGCATCCATACTTTTGTATTGGGCATTCGTAAAAGTGAGAGCTTGAATAGCGGCTTGAAACTTAATAGCATTTATTTGTGCTTCAACTAAATTAGCAAAAACTCCCGCAGTTAAATCCTTTAATTTAGTGTTTGCGCCCGCCGTAACACCAGCAATTGCACTAGGTTTAACATTGGCAATTTTTGTGCCAAGTGCGCTCATTTGCGCGGCAGATAAATCGGCAAATTGAGCATCCGTTATATTTTCAACCTGGGCAGTAGAAAAACTTCCTAGATTGGCTGTGCTAATACTAGAAAAACTCGTATAGAGAATTGCGGCAAGTTGAGCATTAGATAATAATAGAATATTGGTACCAAGATAACCCATTTGATCTGAAGTTAATACTCTCATGCGATCCACGACAATATCTGTATATCTGTTGTTTGTGCTAAATAACCCATCAATTTGGTCTTTACCAAACTGCGCAAATTGGAAATTTGACAAACTACGTAACACTGTTGAAGCAAAGTTATTAATTTCAGAGATAGAGAGAATGGAAAACACCTCATCGTGGAATGATGGTATTTGTACAGATGTAAAATATCCAAATTGAGCAGCTGATAAGTCTGTAATTTTAGCAGCACCACTTGTAACTAGTGTTAATGCTTGCAATTGTAATGTTATAAATAGACTTATTTGAGCTTGTGTAAATTCTTGAATTGAAGCTAGTGGAAATGCAGCCAAAGAATTAGGTCCTATGTGTGGAATGTAGGCAAGTGGTATAGCTGAAACAAGATTGTTGGGTAAAAGAGGTGCCATTACACTTGTAAAATTTGCCCAATCGTCTTGCGTCCAACTGGACATAACCGCTAGAGTAGCGCTACTCACAACTGAGTTAGTTAAAACCATTATACTAATTGCCTATATATTTTAATTTACCAATAAAATAACCTAGAAAGTTTATTTTATTAATACACACCCCATTTTTGTAAAATTTACACGTTAAATTACAATTGCTCCTAGTAAATCTGGATCAAAAACTCCATTTGGTGGAAAACCATGTAATTGTATATATTTTTCAATTTCTGGTGAAAATTTAATCAGTGGGGTTTCTACTAAAACGTCTGGGATAATTCTAACCGCAGTTGTTTGATTTAACTTTTTAATATATTCCTCCAATTTTTTAAGATCGTCTAATATATTAGCTTTTTCAAGGGCACTAGCATAAGCATTTTGTGCTGACAAATGTTGTATATGTTTATTAATTATTTGGATTAACGCTTCAAAGGAAGAAACTATAATATTTCTTATCATTTCATAATTAGAAGTATTTGGAAGATTGCTCTTAAGATTGTATAATTTTTGAGAAAGCTCAATCATTTTTTGACCATTTAATTCTGCTAATAGTGCATCAAATTTTCCAGTTGAGAAATAAGAATAGTATTTCATAATACTAGTAACTGTATCACTAATTAGCAGGTTATGTATTTTTGAATCTTCAACAGTTCCATTTGATAAGATAATGGTTTGAATGTATGATTCAATTGTTCCAGTTGTTGAAGTTATTAGGTCAATAATAGCCTTTTGAACACTTTCCATTTTTCTAGACAATGTATCTATTATGTTGCCCGTAGACTGATAAAGTTTATCATTAATTCGTAATTCCAACGCATCCATATGTTTAAAAATTTTACTTAATGATGCTTTAAAAAGTGTAGCTGAATCAGTGCTAGTATTAGTATTAGTATTAGTATTAGTATTAGTGTTTGTATTCATTAATTTTAAAGAACTAGTTGCTGACCCTGTTTGCTTTAAAGTAGGATCAAATGATAATAAATCTTCAAACATTATTAGTTCTCTAAAGGGGGCAAAATTGGTATTTACATTTTGAGATGGGACATCTGTCATGCTTCTTATTAATTTGGCATTTACAGGCCATTTATCTGTGCTATTATTCATAGTTAAACGATTTTTTGGATAATACGTTGGCAAATTGTCATTATAGCATATAAGCATCTCAGGTCCAGGAACATCTGAGGCGGTAGTTGGATAACATTTGCTAGGAGGAGGATAGACCACAGTTTCTCCAGTGCATGGATTTTCCCGAATATTATAAATAAGATTTCCACCATCTTGGATTACAATTGGCGCAGGTTGATCAACTACCATAATTGGTGGAAATGGATTGATGCTTCCAGTTGTATTTAGATTAGGCACAGTCGGTTCATTTGCCAAAGGAACCAGGTTTCTTGCAGGAAGAGCATTATAATAAGAAGGAGATATTGGTTGACGACATGTAATGGGTTCATATGTTGGCAATCCAGTATTTAAATCAATATTGATTGCTCCAACACGTTTTTGTTGATTTGTATTTGGTTGAGAATAGGCTTGTCCCTGCGTTGCCCACGTAGTCGTCCTATTTGTCCATTGAGCGCGAGCTATTTTTGAATATTTCTCTTTTTGGGTTAAATTGCTACTATTTTTCTTATATTGTAAAATATTTCCCTTGCGGATCATTTGATATGCTTCTCCAACGTCTTCTGGCGGTATATATCTTTTTAAAGGTGCAAAATATACGGGTTTAAATTGGTCTTCTTCAGTTAAGGCGCCAGTAGTTGCTGTTGTAACACTGTTTTGAGTATTATACACACAGACATTTTCAACTCTACTCCATACTCTAGGTGGTATTGGTCTATAATTCTTTCCTAAACATGACATGTATTATATCTATTATATATAGAGCTTATTATTGTCTAAGGCTAGGATTAACACAAATATCTTGCGTAGGAAAAATATTTCCAGACATGCAGATATCGTTGTCTCCTACCTCTACACAGCTCCTAAAATTTTGCTGTTCGCCAATGAAACACCAACCAGCCTTGCTTGTGGGTTTTTGAATGCTACTATAAGAATCATCCGCTTGATAAGATCCATCATCTATGGGGTTTTGCTGATTTTGTGGATTGTCCAATGATTGCGTGGCACTGTTAAGTGCGGTATTTAACGTTGTTTCCTGTGCCTTGTCCTGCTTTGGCACCGTTGTAGAAACTGATTGTCCAGAGGGCTTTCCACTTGTTATTCCTGGGACTGCAGTAGATCCAGTATAAGAAGAGGAAGAGGATGAAGCAGATGGAATATTTTGCGCACCTTGCTGAATTGCATTGATTCCGCCTGTGGCGGCAGACGCCGTAAAATCTACAATACCTTGCGCACCAGTTGCAGATGCGTTTGTCGTTTGTTGAACGGTCGCCACAACTGAATTGCCAAACAATTTGTTAATTAAGCCTAAAATACCAGCAAGAATACTGGAAAATAACTGCGTAGTTTGCGCTAAATACATGAAAATATTAAAGCCTAAAAATGCAAGAACAACAATAATGACAAACCAAGTTAACCATGATAAGTTTTGAAGAGTGGATATAAAGGATGCAATTATTCCTGTTTTGGAGCCAGAAGAAGAGGAAGATGAAGATGCTGAACTAATTCGGCCAATATTCTCATTTGCATTCATGTTTGCGGATGCACTCTTTTCATCTGGAACAAATGACAATGCTGAAAAAATAGATGAAGACTTTGATTTGGGTTTTGTTGAACTAGATTTGCCCATATTTTCCAATGCATTCAATGAATATGCCATCTTATCATCATCATTTTTACTTTTGACTTGTTCATCACCTCCTTGTGAAAAGAAGGAAGAGAAAAAAGACTTGGCGCTTTTTTTGCTCTCGGCTGGTTCTAAAGTGGCTGGAAAATCGTCGGCCAAAGTTTTTACCAATTTGTTATCTGTTGATTTTTGAGATGTTCTTGATAGACTCATTACTTATAATAAAAATAAATATATTAAATTTTTATTATAAATGCAATATGTAAAATGCAATTATATGCATTGAAATAAAATAAAATGTCTAAAATGTCTTTATTTAAAACTCCACAAATAGGTAAATTGATTAAGATTACCCAATATTTCGTCACGAACATTCAATAGATCACTGTTATTTGTCAAGTTCAACGTTCCACTTGCGGTCATACCAATCAAATACTTTTTGTACTCTTCAATCTTTCTCTTAAAATCATCGGCAGAGCTATACGCAAATAATGGGATGGATTTTACGCCGACAAGATCAACCCGATCGCCAGCCTTTCCAAGCAAAATTTCCACAAAAGAGTCAATATTATCATTTAATTTACCATATAAACTATCCGTTGCCTTGTGCTTGGCATAGCTGTTGGTTTTCCAGTGGAATAATTTGACAGTGTTGAGCATTTCAATAAACTTGAGAATCATTGCTTCTTTTGAGTAACTAGTTGATTTCTTAACACTCGTTGTTTTCTTGGCCTTGCGAGTTTTTGACTTTGAAGAAGTAGTTTTACGCGTTTTGGGCATTGTTCTTATAGTATAAATAAATATTTTATTGTATTTTTTAAGGACTTAAAGCGTTAAAGCCTTGGAATAAACATTTCGCCAAAGCTGCTCATCTTTTCCAACTTTTCAATAGTTTTATCCAAGTTGGATTTATTTGCATTAACAAACAAATAATCCGTATTAGGAGAATGTTCGTTCTTCTTAATCTGCTTATAAATGTTGTCAATTTTTTGCGTCACAGTGGTTATTTTCTCTTTATTTTTAATCATTTCGCCATCTAATGCAGGCAATGTCTCCGTTAAAAGTGATACGCAAAAGTAGATCATATATTTGCGTTTTTTATAGCAGGTCGGCGAATATCTCAGTGTAAACAATTTTAACATGCTTTTCATAACCTTGTCAATAATAGGAGATCTCTTCTTGGATTCCTGTAAAAATATGTCCCAAATCATCCATATAACATCCATCTGCATTTTTACATCTACTGGTGCAAATGGTCTTCTTTCGCAACTACATTTTTCTTTTTTTGCCTTGCAAACACTTTCAAACTCCATTATCCATTCTATCCAATAACATGCACTAATACCATTTTTAGTATCCTTGTGCAAATTGTATGCTAGCTCATTGATAGCAACAAATAACTCCTTGGGATCGTCCTTTTTAAAATAATCATCAGCATATTTTACATTTGGCGCCTTGAATCTGTCCGTCATATGGGTTAGCACGAATTCTTCCTTCTTAATCTTAATGTCTTCAAAACTGTGCTTTCTAACACTGTCACATAAAACGCAAATTATCTCTGCAAAAAGTCGTCGCACTTTCAAACTGTTTCGCATCTTAATCTCATTATTTATGTAACCATTTGCGACGGCCTCTTTAAAATTATTAATGCGCAATTCTAAATACATTGCCAATTTAGGATTTCCAAGGTGTATGTATTTGCTGTAAAAATAGAGAATGATCTCCCATAAATCGCCATAATGCCCCGCACATATTAGTTCGGCACTCCAATAACAAGCGGGTTCTAGTTTTGCATTTATTAAACTATTTAGAAGCTCTTTTTTCACATTGGACTTTTTAAACTCCGAGAAAGTTATACCCTTAAACTCCTTTTGTTCACGAATGTCATTGATTTCTATATCAGCCATATATTAGAAACTTATACAAAAAAAATCACAACAATACATATAGAATTATGGCAAACTTTTTAAAAAATGTTAATAAGCAATTTACTTCATTGACCAAGGTTTACAACAATACTACTAACTGGGGGAAAATCCTAATTTTCATCCTTTTATTAATATTGTTAATTACTTTTTTTAAATACATTGAGCCAGCAAAAAAGGAAGGTTTTGAACAACAAAATAAGTTCTTATTCAAGAGCAAAAGCGAAGTATACGACGATTTCTATGCTGGAATATACGACTACTTGGTCTATAATGAAATGAAAGACGATTATGAGGTGGGAGAAATTGTAAATAAAACCACGCCTAGTGAAGAGAGCATCATTTTAGATGTTGGGTCTGGAACAGGCCACCACGTTGCTGCATGCAAAAAGTATGGTCTAAATAATGTAATGGGTATTGACATTTCACCTTCCATGGTTGCAAAGGCTAAAGAGAACTATCCCGATTTGGATTTTGTGCAAGGCGACATTTTAAATGCAAATCAATTCCAGCCTAGCTCATACACGCACATATTGTGTCTCTATTTCACTATTTACTATTTCAAGGACAAGGCGCTGTTTTTTAGTAACTGCATGAATTGGTTGATGAGAGGCGGCTATTTAATTGTCCATTTAGTGAATAGAGACACATTTGATCCTATTCTTCCTCCAGGCAATCCACTCCTCTTTGTTTCTCCTCAAAAGTATGCCAAAAAGCGTATTACAAGCACAAATGTTAAATTTGATACATTTGCATATTCATCTAACTTTGATCTTAATAAGGACAAGAACACGGCTACATTTGTGGAGAAGTTCAAGGATGATGAAACGGGTAAAACCAGGAGACAAGAACACGTTTTGCACATGGAAACCCAGACAGAGATTTTGCGACAGGGCCAAGATGCAGGCTTTATCTTGTTAGGAAAAATAGATCTGCTCAATTGTGGTTATGAAAGCCAGTACTTGTACATTTTACAGAAGCCTCAATAGGCTAGGATAGGCTAGGATAGGCTAGATTAGAATCAATAGGTTTAACAATGTAAAACTTTTTATTCTTCATTAATAAGGCTCTTATACATTATTAATGAATCAGGTTGCAAAGGTTACACTTATTTTATTAGCAAGCATTATAGCATTTATCATACTATTTATGATCTATGTAAAAATTAAATATCGTTTTTGGTCTATTCAGCCCGTTTTCCATTTCTATGACTTATATTATTGGTTCTTTTCCGTGGGAATAATCCGTCATGAGCTTCCAGAAAAAAATAAATTCTGTAATTTTGAAAATGTTGAGACTGTACTATCAACAAAGGTAAAGGACTATCAGTTTGCAAAATTTTTAAATCTAGTTCGCGGGCATTTTTTACGAAATGACGAAAATGAGTTTCTTCCTCAACAATGTAATGTCATGCCGTATTTTATAGGACACAACTCACCGTGTTTTTTCTCCTTTTATTGGGAAAAGGTTTTGCTACAGGATGCACATTCGTCGTCTGTGGAAGACCGCAAACTAATTGGTTGCATAACATCTAGACCTCTTCACGTAAAAATAAATAATGGCAACAAGGATGCCTTTTTTGATGCGCATTATATGGATTATTTGTGCGTAGATAAACATTCAAGGAAGAAGGGGGTTGCCGCACAAATTATTCAAACGCATGAATATAACCAATGCCATGTTGCCGAGAAAATACAGATTGGTTTATTTAAACGTGAAGACTCGCTAATTGGCATTGTTCCGCTCACGGTATATCCAACTTATGGGTTTTCCATGAGAAACTGGAATTCATTAACGGATTTGCCCGCCGATGTTACATTGCTTGAATGTAATCCACAGAATCTGTATTATTTGCACGACTTTGTGAAAAGGCAGAGCTCCCTTTTTGATATTACTATTATGCCTGAATTTACCAATATAGTGGAACTGGTTAAAACTCACAATATTTATATTTATATGATATTGAAAGATGATGAGGTTATGGCGGCATACTTTTTTCGCAAATCGTGCGTTTATATTAGAAAGGATGAACAGGCGCTCACTTGTTTTGCCTCTATAAATGGCGGTCTTAAAAATGATCTATTTATTCATGGGTACAAAGTTGCACTTTGGACAATACGAAATAGCACTGAGGCTACAAAAAGTATTCCAATTATTAATGGAGCTAAAAAACAGAAAAAACACGTCACCTTTCAAAATCATTATAATTTTGCTGTTGTAGAAAATATAAGCCACAATGATGTTATCATTAAGAACTTGATATTAAAAACACATCCCGAGATTATTAGCCCAACTGCGTATTTTTTCTATAATTTTGTATACAGTTCATTTAAACCCAAACGGGTTTTTATTCTAAACTAAATATATATCAAATAATGACTACACCACTTTCACCTGAGGACTTTAGACAATTTAAAACAAGTTTTAGAAATACGCTTTTAACCGATGGGTTTGAGGTGCATTTAATGAAAAAAGATGGTGATCCAAAGCATAAACTTTTAAAGTTAAATGCAGCTGGTGACCTAGAATTAATTGGAAGAAGAGGATTAAGTAATGTTTTTACAGGGACTAGAAAGATTCCCGCTAGGTTTAATATAAGCGCTACTCCTATTGGGAATACTAGTATAATTAGAATAACTGATGATATGGGCGAAAATAATTGGGAATTAGGTGCAAGACCAGAGGATAGAGATATATTACTTGTTGGCTTATCTTCATTAAAGGCTTCTAGTCCACGTTCTTTAAGTGCAAAACTTAATAAATTTGTAAAAGCTAAACCAATACGTTTAGTTGAACCAGAACAACACCAGCGAACAAAATTGGAGGTCATTGAGGAAAATATGGAAGGTCCGTCATCATCTTCTAGAGGAAAAGAAAAAGAAAAAAGACGCGTTTATCTTGGTGAAGAGGGAAGCACTCCTCGCGCAACTGTATTTTTTAATAAGAATGCAAGCGATATGGAGGAATTTCCAGCATACAGGACTACTTCAGGAAGCAGAGGATCATCTTTGAAGAAAACATCAGCTTACGGGTCAGGTAAGGGACTTCGCAGAACTAAGCGCTTAAAGCATGCGAAAAAGAATGGAAAGAAGAATGGGAAGAAGCACAGTCAAAAGCATGCAAAGAGGCGCAGAGGAAAGGGTACAAGAAAGCATTAATTAACCAATTAATTGTCTAGATTGATTTTTATTTTTACTATGCATTCTGCAATAATCACATCCGCTAGCTCTTGCTTTATTACATGTTTTACCAGATTTGGTAGTTTGTCTGCAAATATATATGTATGTACCATTTCCACGCGATTGTTTGTTTTTCTTCCACGCTTCGCTTGCACCATCAAAATCAATATCCACTTGGTACAAAGGTTGCTTAAGTCGTTGGGTTTGGCTTCTTGTTTGCATTTCAAATATACAATATAAGGACTATGCTTTATATTGTATTCTATATAACAATTTCAATTTTAACTACATTCACCGCACGCATCTAAATAAATTTGTTTACAACCATAACAATTTTGTCTTATAGCACAACACGTTTCATCTTCTTCTTCTTTGTTTGATTTTTTTATTCCTTTCTTTAGAGGATCTATAGTTTTTCCCTCAAAATATATACAATCTTTTGCAAAATTTAAATCATGTTTAGTCACTTCCCCATTACGAAAAGGGTAGCATTCAATATAGTTATAAATTGAAACTCCATCACTTTTAAAATATAAATCGCAAAGTGCACCAAGAGTAATTTTTGTAATAAAGTATCTGTCGTATGGATATCTTCTAGGTTTAGAACCATCACCAACAGACATAATATCATTTCTAATTCCGCGATATAATTTCTCTGGCCATTCCGCAGACTCGGGAGGGAGAGGTGTAATAACAGCATCGTCGTTCCAATGATGTCCATAGACATTTTGTAGAGGTATTAAATGATTCGATGAAGCTAATTTAGCTAATTCTTTAGTTTTTTCTCTTGTTGTGATTCCCTCATATCTTTCTTTATATGCAATACATGCTTGTGGAAAGTATTCACCCATGTAAAAGTATTTTATTTTACCTTCATAATCAAGCTGATTGTATATATTTGGAAACAACTCAACTGTGTTATCTTTCACAATTGGAGAAGGCATGCCCAATGCATGACCAAGTTCATGTGCTAAAATGTGAAATATGTCATACTCTGAATAATTTTTAACAAACTCATAGTTTACTTCTATTTGAAATCCAACAATCATTGAAGTTCCACTTACTAATATTTGGTTCTTACAGTTAGCGGCCCAATCATCACCCGACCTGTTCTTCACACTTTTAAATTTAGTCAGCTCTATTCCATTCCAATTTGGTTTTATTTTGCGTATTGCGGCAACCATTTCTGGAGTAAATTTTAAAAAATGTGCCCATCTAGCTGCTGCACGGCACAATGCTTTATAATATCTGCCTAAACGGAATGACCCATCAGTATATTCACTAAGTGGAGGCTTGTCATACCACACAAATCCTCCATCGTCTACATCAAATCTTCTATCAAAAGATGATAAATCAAATAAAATGGGTGAGGTTAGTGGTGTTGGTGGTGTTGGTATTAGTGGTGGTGGTGGATTTTTTGCTGTTTCAATTGCTGCAATTACAGCTTTTGGGATTATTGGTGGAGGAGTAGCCGTTGGGCTTAGTATAGATGCAATCCCAATAGAGGCAATATTAGAGATGGGCGCAAGCGCTTGCGCATTTATAAGATTACGAATAGGTGTTCTTTTTGCTCCTACCCCTCCTACAGCTGTAAAATTCTTTTTTCCTGGTATTATTCCTGTTCTTCCTTTTGGCATTGTTATGTATGTATATAATATAGTATTATATAAAATAGTTTTCTATACACAATATTCTAACTCGCTAAGATCTGTTATAAAAATAGGAGTGCACCCACAATCAAGAGTTATACACTTATAATCAGTTGGAATTTTAGCATTTTTATTTGAAGCATTTTTAATCTGTTTGCTATCATCAATACTACCCTCAAATACAATTGTATCACCTATTCCACTAGATGTATCAGTAACTTCACTTGAATCAGGTGTTAGCTCATAATAATTAAAATATTTAATATTGTCCCAACTTGTAAATATATCTATCAATAATCCAATAGTTAGTTTAGAAATTAAATATTGCGAAGTGCTATCAATGTGTGCGGACCAACCTGCTGACATTATTTCATTGTGAATACCTCTATACATTTTGTTGTATGCGTCGGGTGGCTTATCAATAAATGTGTATGTATTCCAATGGTTATTTTTATTAATTTCTAATGGAACCTCATTTGTGGTGGTAGTGAACCCTTTACCTGTTTTAATACCCCCATAACCAACGTATGCACCAACAGCATGTAAAAAACCATCCTCCTCAATTATACCATTTGGTCCAACAGCGATGAATATATATTGTGGATAAAACTCTGCGTTAAGAATTAAATTATGATTAGTTTCTAGTACAGCTTCGCCTGTTCCATTTTTTAAATTTGGTGTGAACATAGGCATACCTAAAGCATGTCCAAGTTCATGAGTATATAAATGAAATAATTGATCTTCTGTATAAGAGTCTCCTTTTTTTTCTGTATAAAAAGTATTAATTGTAAGCTTATATCCATAGTTAAAACATGTATTCTTTCTTAGAAGAGGCCGACATTCCATTATAGATGTGTTATCTTCATTATGAATAAATTTAAAATTAACTAATCTTAAACCATTCCATAAGTTTGTTCTAAAAATTTCACGAAGCTTATTTACGGTTTCTGGTTTAAATGCTAAATATTTTGACCATCTTTTTACAGCTCTAACTATACCATTTAGATGTTTATCTGGGATTGGTTCAATAGGGCCAATTGCACTTGGCAAATAGGGATTTCCATCACCACGAAAATTAAATAGCTGTTTAGTAATGCTATCTAAATCAAATAAAATAGGTCCTGCTGTTACTGGTGTTGGTGGTGTTGGTGGTGGATTTGTTGCTCTTTCAATTGCTGCAATTATAGCTGGTGGGATTATTGGTGGAGGAGTAGCGGATGGACTTAGTATAGATGCAATCCCAATAGAGGCAATATTAGAGGTGGGCGCAAGCGCTTGCGCATTTATAAGATTACGAATAGGCAATCTTTTTGCTCCCACGCCTCCTACAGCTGTAAAATTCTTTTTTCCTGGTATTATTCCTGTTCTTCCTTTTGGCATTGTTATGTATGTATATAATATAGTACTATAGAAAATATACTATATTATAAAAACCATATTTTAGAATTTAAATCTATGGGTTTACCGCTTGATAGCTGTGGGATCTGCGTATAATAAGATTGATTTAAAGTTGTTCGCACGTTTATAAGAAGCTCCAACCACGTATTAATATTTGGATCCTTTAATGAATTTAAAAAAGCCCAAGTTATGGCGCCGCGAGGTAAATTTTCAATATAAGTATCTGCGCTTGTCTGTGTATCTTCACATCCACTTATCATAATAACATTACCAAAAGTTTCCGCATCATTTGTATTTATCGTATTTTCATTGTTATTTGTTGTATCCAAGTATCGATATTTTAGATCCAACATGGTTTCGCTAAAACAAGCGTCAAATAATGCAAATAAGGTGGCATCTTTGTGTAAATATGTTTGAATGCAATTTTTAAGTTCATCGTCTGTTATACCATTTAAATCTAGCGGCATTATCATATCGTCTAAGCCAGATTTTTCATCTCCACTAATATCTATTGTTCTAGATCCATGACCACTGAATAACACAAACAATGTGTCTCCACTCTTGGAGGAAGAAAGTAAGTTTATAAAAGCTGTTAATATATTGGCCTTGGTTGGATAAAAAGAGTTTGTTGACTCATCCGTCATAATAGTAATGTCCTCTTGAATGAAATTATATTGATCTTCTAATTTACTCTTAATAAAGTTGACATCATTAATACATCCATACAATTCATTATCAGTGCCAACATAATTGCAACCAATTAATAGAGCCTTTTTATTAGAGGTGTGCGCGCGTGCAGTAATATCAAAAAATGGTCCTGAATCAGTATTATCAAAAATAGCTTGTTGTTCTGCATCTAATTGGGATTGTGTTAACCCACCAGCATTAATCTGCAATGCCTGTAAATACTCATTTTGCACTCCAGCAAGATAGCCTTGCTGAAACTCGCTAATTTTTGAGTTATAGTATTGTTTTATATTTGCAAGTAAAACACATTTTCTGCATTTGCTTGTTTTTACGCGCAAAGCATCTGCAACCAACACATTTGTGCTATTTATTAATTGTGCAACTTGCGCATTATATACTTGATTATATGGTTCTAATACATTGGTATCTTCCATTATATTATTTACTATATTTTTATTATTTTTGCGTTGCAATAAAAATAATAAAAAAGTACATGGATTTGCTTTCTAAATAATTCCATCTACTTATCTCACATATTTTCCAACACGGGAAAAGGAATCAACAATAAAAATAATAAAAATGCCCAAGAAGGAATACAAAACAACCTCTTCTGTAACATTGTTAGTCTTCTCATCCTGTTGCTCTTCTAAAAGGTTAATCATGTAGTTTAATTTCTCAATGAGTACATCATAGTTTGAACCTGCATCCATGGATCCAGAGCCATGCATTTGCATCATATTTTCTCCCATTCCCATACCAGAGCCTACGCCAGTATAAGCGGCCGAATCCATTCGCTGGTAGTAAGGGCGATTGTGAGGGTTCTTAGTAGGCTGGTAATTGGGAATAAATTTCTTATAGTAGTCTTCCGCCGTTTGTCCATTACCATAATTGGAGTCCAAGTTATTCAAGTCAACCTCGTCGCCATTACTCATATCTGCCTTTTGTTGAGGTTGAGGGGCGACCAAGGAAGATTCTTTAGCCCTTGTATTTTCTGCCCCCATGGATGTAGGGGGTGGTGGAGGATTAAAATCGCCCATTTCGTCGCCTTCACCTTCATAAGTATTATTGTGAATAGATTCCAAAATAGAATTTACCTTGTCCGAATTGTAATCATTTTTTGTATACCTTTTCTGTGTTCTGTTGTTATTGGAAACCCTTTTCTTATTAATGATGCTATCATTTGTTTTATTTGTATTTACATATGATGAATCCATATCAAATGGTGCGGCATATATTGCTAAAGACATTCTTAATAAAAATTAAGATAATTATTTGAAAAACAGACTGAAATAACCGAAATAGTTGATATTTGGATTCTTAGTTCTTTGTTCTTAAATGGGCAAAAAAATATATCCATGTATTATAAATGGCAGTATTGAGCAAGATGCACATGAAGAATGCAATGTACGGACTTTTTGTTTTATTAACTTTGGTTTTATTGTTAAACCCTATGGTTGTTAAAAACATGTATGGAAGCGTTTTAGGCAGACTTTTATTCTTAATTCTTGTTATTTTCTTTACCATGCACAATTCAACTCTTGGATTGCTTCTGGTGTTAGTGGTAATTGTTACAGCACAAATGTATTCACGTGAAGGGATGGAAACAAAGGATAAAAAGGCACCACAAAAGAATACTTTGACAGATGATATTACTGGCGCAATTAATGCCTTAAAGGCTAATCCTGCTATAAAGACAATTTCTGCTAGTCCTGTAAGCACACCAGTAAAGGGTGCGGCGGCTGTCCCCGATGTTAGTAAAAAGTTAACTGAGACTCTTGCAAATTTGCAAGATATTATAGATAAAACTAAACCAGCAGATCGTCTTTCAATGGAACCCAAAGCCAAAGAATCTTTCACAATGATGGGTACAACATTTAAAACTCATAACCCCGATGTCGCAGCATATTCTCAAGCGGTCCCATTTTCCACATTCTAATCCTTATGCTCTACTGAAAAAAAGGCACTACCTGCAAGTTTTTCTTTTCGCTCAATATAGTAAGATGAAGGAACAGATTAGTATTAATGGTTTACTGTGTGCACTAATTTCAATCTTTATAATTATTTGTGTAATTTTCATACTAGTAAAATTTCAATATGCATATGAAGGCAACTACATGTCTAGTAGTAGTAAAGAAGGATTTACGCAGTTTGTGCCGCCAATTCTTTCTCAATTTATTCCACCATCATTTAAGCGCGCAATGCACCCGCGTGCTAGAAAAATGCGATTATATTTGGAGAAGAAATACGGTGAAAATAATGTTGCATTAAACAGATTTTTAAGAAAATCAGGATTTTATTAAATAATGTGAATTAAATTTTATATTATTTAATAGTATGACAAGCTCATTAGCAGGTATTCCACATTATATCCATCAACATGTGTTATATTTGAATAATAACAAGTTTTTTGCTGGTATCATCATGATTTTGCTTAACGTTGGGTCAAAATTCATTTCAATTCAATTTAGTAAATCCGCTGAGGAATACATGAAATATTCTATTGGCAAACAATTATTGGTGTTTGCAATGGCGTGGATGGGTACTCGTGATATATACACTGCGTTAGTTTTGACTGCAATTTTTGTGGTTTTATCCGATAATCTTTTTAATGAAGAAAGCCCATATTGCATTGTCCCTGAAAGGTATCGCATATTAGATACATTGGTTGATACAAACAATGATGGAACTGTAACGGACCAAGAATTAAAAGAAGCAGAGGCGGTTTTAGCAAAGGCCAAAAAACAAAGGGAGAAACAAAACCAAAAGCAGGCATTTTTAATGTTCCATCAATACACAAATAAATATGATTAGACAACAATACAATAAACCGCAATGCATGTTAAATTTGTAAAATATAACATGCATTGTAATCCAGTTGTGGTAATAATGTGACAATAATATCTAACAATATAATAAGAATGTCTAATTCTAATTCAAATTCTAATTCTGTAAGTGTTCCAAATACATTAACAATATATGTAAGAACACGTTTGCAGGATGAGACAAAATTTAAATATAAACCAGCGAATACAATCCTTAATTATGATGGAAAGGCAGTATATTTCAATCCTCTTGTTAAATTGAGTAGAAGCATTATTAGGAATATACCCGACAATGTATCTAGAAATTATCTTTATACGCAGTTTTTTAGTGAGAAACAATTCAAGGGTTTACTACAAAGGACATTAAGTAATCCGTCAACAGCGCAACCCAAAAGAGGCATTAACGATCCTGCAGTATCTGGTATAATAGACAGCAATATTGAAGCAACTTTGAGCACCCTATTCTCACCAAATACCAAGTTTTACATTGGGAAGAACTTGTATACAATTTATTCATATGGATGGGAACCAGGAGCCTGGAAAGTGGATACAAAGAAGGCTTTAGACACTAATAAAAGAATGCCGAGAGGTCCTTATGGTTATGGATATGGTTATCCAGGCTACGGATATCCTGGTTATGGGTACCAAGAAATGGCATACCAAGACAAGATTGCCCAAAAAGAATTAGCAAAGTTGCAGGCTATATCACCATCTGCAGTAACAGGAAAAAACGCCGAATTACTAGAATCAGCAAATCAATTTTTAAGCACCCGAGGAAGAGGAGTAAGCGAAGAGCCTGTCCAATTGAACAGAAATCTCCCTCCTGAAGTGACAGATGCAATTGTTAGAGAGCAACGCGAGGTTTTTGACAAATTAGATGATAATCCAACAGTAAATGACAACTTTCCCGAGCAAAGAAGCCTTACACTAGATCCCATAAGTATTTCCCTATTTTATTCCCAGCAAACCGATGGCGAAGTAATATCATTTGAAGACTACTTAAAGAAATACCCTGTTCTGGAATCAACTTTTAAAAAACTATTGGATGTCAGGACAGTGTTAACTAAAAGTGAATCCAGTTTTACTAGCAAATTCATGTCATTATTTACATTTAATAAAACTTTTACTACTACAATTGACAATTTTTTTCAAAAGATTGATGAATTTCGTGGAAGCAGAGCTAGTCCGTTTAGTTATGAAGCCTTGTATAGCGAAAAAAAAGCGGAATTGGGCGATCTGTTTGAAAGATATATTGAAGGAATCGTTCAAGAATATGAGCTAATCATTGCGGCATATACAGCCTTAAAAACGTTTTTTCAAAATGAATTGGCTTACTGCGACTCAATGTCAAAATTTATGTCAATGTTGCTAGATTTTTTCAAGAAAGATACGTCATCGTCGCCCTTTTCTATTTTAAAGAAAATGACCAAGGTTGGGTATGGATTGGAAACAGAAGCATACAAGTCAGTATTAAAGATTTGGGAAGATGCGATGGCGTTTGATGTCGCATATTTTCAAAATATATCTCGCCTCATTAAAACAAACGAGTTTCTTAAAAAAATAGATGACAGGGTTTCAGGAATGCAACTTTTATTGCAAAAATACAAAAATAAGAAATATAATGCTCAAGACAGGATTAAAAAATACTATGAATCTAGTGGGTTATTATATTGCGAGGAATACCAATTTCTTGTTTATTCTAATGAGGTGCTTTTAAATTATGAAAAAATATCCTATTATATTTGGAAAATATGGCATGATATGACGCAGCAATTTTTTGAGAGATCAACTTCTGCGATAAAGATATCAATGAATTCGTGCAATGATCGCCTTGTTTCATATGAAGACAAATTTACAGGGGAAGAAAGAACTAAATTGGAAGAGCTTCTTAAGGCCGATAAAAGCGCAACTGTCTTGGCATCTCCGCTTATGATAAATGCCCTTATTAAAAACGATACGCCTGCGGTTAAAGAGCAAAAGAAACTCTATAGTAGATTGCTTCTATGTGCATTAGAAACATATGACCTAATATTGTATTACTCTTATTTGAGTGAGATCAACTGTTTGCGATATAGATCTTTCCTAGTTGCCAGTAAAAATGTATTAGAGGTAGAACTTAGTATTAATGGGTTTTGGAAACAATATTTCATAAGAATGGGTTATACTATTAGTGATTTACCAGCTACTGGTGGCTCTGGATTGCTATTTGTCCCAGAATCTTTAATTATAGATGTTGGGAAATTTACTGGAAATAAGGCAAAGGCTACAACAGCATTGGGTGAAATGCAACAGACTAATACAAAAAATGCATTCTTATTGTCAAAACAGATTGCTATGTTAAAACAAAGAGAAGTTGCAGTTATTGTAGAATGCCAGCAAACATTAGATCTTTTGGTTCCAACAATTGAAAAAGGCGGTGTTCAAACTCAGTGTACTAAACTAATAGGCGATCAAGACAATGACACTTTATTTACAGCTAGCTTTAATAGTTCAGTGGATGCACTGCAAATTGCATTAAAAATGGCCGAAGTTGATTTTGAATTGACACCAAAATTCAATCGTTTAATGGATGACTTGAATTATACAATGAAAAGAATGCTTGATGTTGGTACTGGAAAGGAAAATAAATTAACCTTGGATTCGTGGTCGGTTGTTGAACCTATTGGAGTTGGCAATAACGAATCCCTACTTCAATGCATATGTGATGCATTTAATGGGCAGCTTATATTGACAAACTCTCAAGCGGTTGACGATGTTTATACACAAGAAATTGATGGAAAAAGAGTTTTTACTGTTCAATCTTTGCAAGATGGTATACAACAAAAGTATAAAGGAATAAGTTTTGATCGTCCAAATTTTGTTATTGGTCTACTTGAAATAATATTTCAAGTTAAAATAATTGTGTTTAACTTATGTAAAACTGAATCTCCAGCTAGATCTTCGGGGTTTGGCATGTTTCAAGAAGGAGAATCCGTACGTTTTAGAAATCCAGACCCTACAAAAGATTGGCAGCAGGGTGATTTACACATCTCAAGAGTTGATAATACACGCAAGGAATATTCAGTTCGCAATGAACTTAGTGGAGAGAATGTTTGCTGTGTTAAACAGGGTGAATTAAAACGTATTAAAAATATTTTTGATGAAGTAAGAATTGTAGAGTCACAAGGCCTTAACGGGTTTGGTCAATTAGAGAGAGATATAAACAGTTTTATCTTACTAGTTTTAACGCCAGATACGTCAACTTGTGCAACTGTTGGCAGTAGACCAAATGATGTTGGTAAATATCAGTTGCTTTTAAATAGTCAAATTGGTGATTTTGTTTTAAAGTATGAACAGATTCCAAAATATATTCAATTTTTGATTTGGCATTCAGTTTTTAGAATGAGGAGAAATTTTGATTTTAGACTTATTAATATTATTGAAAAAAATTTGACAAAAATAGGACGTGAAAAATTGGATTATGAAAAGGCAATGGAATCCAAAGAAAAAGGTCATGCCGGGGACGAAGACTCTCTTGCATCTACAAGTAGTAGTGGTGGGAGAGTGACGCGTAAGTTTAGGGGTAGCGGTCAACGCGGTGGTGCATCAACAAGACGACACATTACGTCTAGTTTAGAAAGCTCATCAAGGCTCAGTTATTACGTCGTGGTGGATCTTGAGTTGTATCCTGGGCGCACAATACCAATTACCCAAAGAGTGTCGCTATCATGTCAAGTAAAGAAAAATAATATTCTTGAGTTATTGTCAAAAATAACGGGAACTCAATTTGTACCCTCTACCATGTATGTTTTTGACCCAAAACGCATTGCAAAATACTACAATAATCGCGGCGTAGAACAGAAAAAAGATACAGAGAAAAAGCGTCAACAAACGCGCAATAAAAGGCAGGGCTATTATTCTGGAAATAAAACGCGTAGTTTGACACGCCCTGCATATGGATATGGAAATAATTATGGTTATAATGCTGGATACAATCCTGGATATAGATACAACCCTGGAAATAGATACAACTCTAACTATAGACCAGGATATTATTAGATTTCCCCGCCATAATAACCTTCGCGGTGACAAGTTGCTATTATTAAAAGTATGGGTAAAAGGCAAAGCATTGATAAGACAAATATTTTCTCCCATACACTAATCTCTATGGGATCCATTGGAATGCAATTCTTCTGCTGAAAATCCCAGAGCTCTTTTGCTTGGTCTATAGTGTAAATGTTCTTGAAATTTGTGGGAGGTGGCATAGAAGATGTCCCTTTTGTAAAAGGGAAACGTTCATTCACATAATTGCACTTCAAACGGAGTTCTTTTGCCTTTTTTAGAGCCTCTTTTTCTGCCCAGCTATTTCTGGATCTGCTAACATACCCTCTTGAAAGTACAACGCGGCCCATTGGACTGCTAATAGCAAACCCATTTGCTACGGAAGCAAAGGCAAGGGCAATAAATACAATCATGTAAGTGAGCATTTTTGCTGATAGCGTGAGTGAAAAGGTACCATTGTCTTCTTCTAATAAAAGCTTTCAATTTTTCATAAAATCCAAAACTATTTTATGAAAACTAGTGCAAATGATATAAAAGGTTTCACAATGGAATATATAACATTATAGGATGTTTATAAAACTGATTATATATTTTTTATTAATACATGCATTTCGCATAGCTTCAGTATTAAACTATCAATTTAACCTTATTGGTAGCCCCATATTTCACTTTATTCCGTTTGTAAAGTTGCATCACATTATAATGGTTAAAAAAGGCAAGGATGGTCCAAATATTATAAATTGGCCCACGGATAAATTCCGTGATGTGTATATGATTGATTATGTACCGAAAGATTCTATTGTAGATGCTCGTGTTTGTTTAAAGCTATTAATGGGAAAAAATATTACTGGCGAATATCGCGCACTACATTTTAAATATCTAAGCAGGAAGAATCTAATAGATGAGTGGCACAAAAGAACGTTGACTGATACGTCTTATAAAAGAACTCTTAGGCGCCTGGGTAGCAAAGAAATATGCAAAATATTAGATGGTTGGTCCTCTCCATTTAATTTGTATAACCATAATTGCCGTCATTTCAGCAATTATTTTATTAAAAATATAGAGAATATTGATTAAGGTTTTATAGAGCTTGACTACAAAAGTTTGCCATGAACTCGGCCTTTAAATCCTCAGGAATGAAATCAAAATTGACTAATCTTTGGTTTCTTTCAAATTTATCCCACGCATCCTCCTTTTTCATCCTCTCTTCAAATTTTGCGCGATCATTGTAGAGCTTGATGGCCGTCTTGTCTCCGCATTTTGACAGAACTTGGGGAATATTGTCACTTGGATCACCTGTAACAATCTTGCAAAACAATTGCAACTTGGGATCGCCTGGATAGCTCTTTTGCTCCTCTAGATTTTTAAATGCGAGGTTGAAGATTTTTACCCTCGGTTCCAAAAGTTGCAGATAGTCTTTGTCACTTGTTATGATATAAATTTTGCAATCTTGATATTTTGAAAGAATATGTCTAACTGATAGTGCAATGCAGTCATCTGCTTCCAACTTTGGGTGAGATAAAATAGCTCTTGCTCCTGCGACTGCAAATAGGTTATCTCTGTAAGCCATTTCAAAGAATGGTCCACCCATAAACTCGTCTTCCTTGTAATCTCTGTTTGCCTTGTACTTGTCAAACAATTGGTGACGCCATATATTCTCGCGCTTGCAATCCTTACCGACAATGATGGAATGAGGTTGCTTGTGTATGTTTAGCTTCTGCGGAATCTTTTCAATGTGTTCAACAAAGGTCTTCCTGAACTTTTCAACAAACTTTTCATTTGCAAATGGATCCTTGAGATCCTCCTGTGGGTAAGCATTCTTCCACCAAGTCAACAGGGAATAGTATCTGTAAAAACAGTAGTAACTTCCGTCAATAAATATAAATGTGGGTGGGGTGACCTCACTATTCGCAGGTTTCATTGCTTCAAATGCGTTCTTCATACTGATATATTTATACATTTTTACGTTTATTCCCTTTCAATTTTATATTTATTTTTATTGTCAATATATATATAAAATGCCAAAGAAACAGACAAGGAAGAGGCGTAGCTCTCATTCGGGTGGTGCGGCAAGTTACCAAAAAGCCAGGGTAAAGCCTACACATAAAAGAGAAACTAGATCAAAAACAATTGGTCGCATGTTTAAACAATTTCAAAATCTGTTTACTAGAAAACAAAAAGTGCGGCCTGTTAATTACAAGGTTTCTAGTGAAAATCTTGGCGGTTCTTCCCCTTTTGAATTAGTCATTTCTAGCAATAGCAATCGTGAGGCAACCCCCTTTATTGTTGTTGACATGCCAAAGCCTCGCTCATCAAAAGGCAGCAGAGTGTCGCCCCATGGCCAAGATTTTACTTCTGCAGTTATAGTTGGGCGCGGCTTAAAGAATGCAAACAAGAAAACATCTAAAAAGCGTTTACATGCTTAAGAATTTATACTTTTACATATTTCATAAAACTCTCATTTATTGTGTAATTTATATTTACTAAAAATAAATAAAGATATGTTATGCTAATAAATAATGATGAAGGCCCCATACATTCCAACTGAATTATTAGATATAATATTACAATATGATGGAAGAATTAAATATAAAAATGGAAAGTTTGTAAACATAATCCATAAAAATGATGAAAGATATAATATTGTTAAATCACATATAAGTAAGAAAATGGAAATATTGAAAACAATAACCATTGCTGATGACCGCAGCTTTTATTTTCAATTTGGATTTAATACAATTGATCATGTTGGTTTATGTTATGACCTTGGCTTTAATGAATGCGGTGTTTTTGAAATATGTTATTATGATACGAGGAATGCTGGATGGGAACAAATTAGAACATACATATAGATTGAGAGTTTTGTAAACTTGTGAAAAGATTAATAAAAAGTAATAAATTTATAAAGATATATAAACAATGGCTTTAAAGAAATCCTCGTCAACATTTTTATTTTTAGGAACAATTTTAGTTCTTGCTATTATTGCGGTATGCGTAATATACAAAAACATTAATAAAAGTAGCAACATAATAACATGTAATATGAAATATGGGTTGTGTCCTGCTGCAAAATGTATTCCCAACCCATATGACAATAAAAAAGCTTATTGTATGTGTGATGTTGCAAATGGAACAAATTATAGTGTTGGTAATAATGATTGTGAAAACATAAAACCTTATACGTCAAAATCCGGACAAGAAGTTATTTTTTCAGATTTTAGCCCAATCATTAAAAAAATGGGTTATCATGTACAAACCTGTCCTCCCGAAGCAGTAAATCTAAATTGTATGAATAAAATTTGCTCAGTAGATCCAAATAATCCTTCCAAAGCCATTTGTTTGTGTGATAAGTTGGATAATAATGGCTTGGACTGGGTTACGTACAATAAAGATGGCGCACCCAAAACATGTAATTATCAATCAGGAGCATCGGCTCAGAGTTATTTAAATCTAAATGCGTTTATTGTAAAGCACCCCGCCAACTAAGTTCTTGGTAGGCGTTTGAAATGTAAAAAGGTGTAAAAAAGTAAATTCAAATTGAAAATTGAAAATTTTGAAATGTAAAAAAATTGATTGATATTTTTACATTTTACTTTCTGTAACACAGTACAAGGAAGGATGGGAATGCGCACTGACTTTCTGGGAAATCTTATTACAAGTCGGCCTCTAACGCCCAAGGAGTTGCAAGAATACGAGAATGCACAAAACAATAGTGATAACATGTATTTGATATTTGTAGAGGGATCAAACAATCAATTGCAGGGAATTGAAGATTCAAAGGTATGCGGCTATGTAGACATGGAGCAAGGTTTTATGAATACATTGCATTGGTTAAAAGGTAAAGGCATTACATTGTCTGGGCGGATCAATTATGTATATGAAGATGTCTTTGCAGATGGTGTAGGAGATGGATTTGGCGCATTTGTGGTAACACCTGAATGCGTAACATATCATAAACTAGACTTTAACAATCTAAAAATGGTTTCAAGCGTAATCTACGGGAAAGAATAAATGGTGAAAGTGGCTTAAAGACGGGGGCCGATTACCTACACGATGTAGGACGAGTGTTAAAAATACTTTTTTATTTTCTCCCTACATCATGTAGGCAAATGCGAATTTTTCAAATTTCCAAGACTTTTTTCGCCAAAGTGATTTTGGACATTTATTTTTGTCCATTTTCCAAAACCTATTTTACTTTTCAGCTTTTTTTGCAAAAAAATCAAGGGAGAGCATAATGCTCTAAATTTTATTTTTTGGTTAAAAAAATTGTGATTATAATATTTTCTTGCAAAAAATAATTTTTGCGAAAAACCATTTAGGCATTATATCTGTTGTTATAATATCAACCAATGGCAATTAATAAAATGCATAAAACTGCCGAAATTTTCCATTGTGAAACTTGCAACTTTGAATGCTCTAAAAAAAGCAATTTTGCTACTCATTTAATGACTGCTAAACATATAAAAGCAACAGCATCAACAAATAATAATGCCAAAAATGCCGAATCATATTGCTGTGAAAATTGTCAAAAAAAATATAAAGATCGTACAGGATTGTGGAGACACAAAAAGAAATGTATGCATAATCTAGAAAAAGACAAAGAGGTGGATCAAGATTCACCTTTAACACAGTCAATTGTAGTTGAGCTTATTAAACAAAACCAATCAATCATGATGGAAAATAAAGAATTCAAAGAGCTCATAATTGAACAGAATAAGCAATTGATAGAGTTTGCCAAGAAACCTTCTAGCATAACAAATAACAATACTAATATTAATAACAAAAATACCATGAATAATCATTTTAACCTGAATCTATTTTTGAACGAGACATGCAAAGATGCAATGAATCTAACAGATTTTGTAGACTCTCTACAATTAACGCTGAAAGATTTGGAAAACACTGGCAAATTGGGATATGAAGAAAGTATATCGCAGATTTTCATAAAGGGATTAAAACAGCTGGATTTCAGCAAAAGACCCATTCATTGTACAGATACAAAACGTGAAAGGTTATATGTAAGAGACAAGGATGTCTGGGAAAAAGATCAAGAAAAGGAACAAGTTAGAAAGGCGGTCAGGAAGATTGCCAATAAGAATGTAAATCAAATTGTTGACTGGATAGAAGCCAATCCAGATTCTCAAGACTATCATTCAAAGAAGAACGATCAGTACTTAAACATTGTCCTGAAATCAACTGGTGGTAGCACCAAAGAAGAGGAAGAAAAGCGCATCAACAAGGTCATCTCATCTATTGCAAAACATGTTGAAATTGATAAAAGTATTTGCAAGGATGATGCAGATGTATAAGTATTTAATTAATTTAAGTATTTTATTAATTAAATTAATGGTGAATTTTGCATCTAGAAAAAAATTGAAACGATAATTCAAGAACTTTCAAAGGACACAAAGCGTCAAAACATGGAATCTACAAGTATTAACAATTCAATGAATTACGCCGAGTCTCTAGTAGGGGTCCCATTTAGATGGTATGTTAATGGAGAACTCCAAACATTTGCTGGAGATAACGCATTTTGGTGCAAAAATTCTCCACCGCCATCAGCAGAAGAAATCTTGGCACAAGATAAGTACATTGTTTGCACGGGATTGCCGAACTTACTACGCCGATTCTGTGGTCAAACTATACCTGGTCTAGGTCCCAAGATTCGCGGTAAATATGGTGATTTATATAATAAACAGTATCCAGGCGGAACCACCGCATGGTTTGCGTACTTGTATCAAAATAAGCGTGTCCAAAAATTTGACATTAATGCGCGTTACCCAAGAGGCACGCTTCTAATGGCTCGTTATAAGGCCAAGGACTTTGGTGAAAAGGATCAAGGTCATCTGGCTATCGTATATGATGACGTTGATGAGGGAAAGACAATTGTGGATCAGCTTCTTATTCATTCAACCCCGACAGTTGCCTATAAAGACCGCGACACTTGTAAGGATCATGGCAGCGTAATTGTAGAGCCATTTCATATTTCAAATAACTTGTTTAAGTGGGATAAAATAAGTTATTACAAGTGGGTTTGCTTACCTGAGAACTGGCTTCTAGTAGATTGAGTATTCATAAGTGTAAATATGTTTAATTTATTGCATTTATTTTATATAAACACACTGTTGTATTTATTAAAGGAAAAATTAAAAGTAGTGGTTGTCTATATTCTTTTTTAAATGTTTTACAAAATAAATTATTTATATATGATTTTTCTAAGTTTTCCTTTCCTATAAGATTTTTTTCAAGATCTGTTATAAAACAGCTACCATTAATACTCCAACCCGTTAATACAGATACATAATAAAATATAAAAAAACTTAGGTACACACGATTATTAGTTAAATATGGTGCAATTAATGCAAAAGTGCACAATAAAAAATGAAATATTCTTATAATCCAACCAATTATAAAATTTATATCCATTTATATATTAATTTAATAAATTAATTAATAATAAACCTTAAATACCTGCAATTGCAATAATATGTTTTTATTTTATAGCCTCAATAAACCGTTTGGTTTTTAAAAAGACGTGTTTTAAAAGCATTCCAAATGCCTTTTCAACAATATATGTGATTTTTCTTTTTGTATCGGCCAACTCAATGTCCATTGTTAGTTCTAATAAATGATTACTGTGTAATTGACTAATTATAGTAAATTTTTCTAGTGGTATAATTTCAAATCCATTTCCTTTTTTTGCATCAATATAAGAGTTAATAGTTGTGTCGTCTTTGTTTCCCACAAAGACAATAGTAGATTCATTTGGTTCCACTTTTGTAAGCTGCAAACTTAAACATTGTTGTTTAAATCCAATTTTTTCAAACAGATTTCGTAACATAAGACACAAATATGCATTATCTCCTGATGCGTTAACATCAAGATGAATCTTTTCAAAAAATTCTTTATTAATTTCAAATATAAGCTGTATTATATGAAAATCAACAACCTTCTTAATTTGAATATTGTTGTTTTCTATTTTTGTGACAACTCTGTATTTGTGTTTTTGAACCCTTGAAAATATAAAATCTTTTTTTTGCACAATGGGTTGCATTTGGGACAAATCATCCGTTTTTGATGAATATTCAATAAATCCATCATTTTCATTTATTAAATCAGCCATACTAATAGTATTGTTATATATAGTACTAATTCTTTATAATATGTTAAATATAACACATTATAATATGTTGATCTTTATTTGAATGCCGCTGCATACATTGCTAATGTTTCTTCCTTTTGTTTTGAATAATCAACAATGGGTCCAGGGTATTTAATATTTTTATATTCTGCTGTACCATGCTCGCTGTACCAAGTGTGAATGACCTTGGCTGGAACATCTTTTAACTCTGGTACCCAATGTTTAATGTATTCCGCATTTGGATCAAAATGTATACCTTGTTCCCATGGATTGAAAATGCGGAAATATGGTTGAGAATCTGCGCCTGAGCCTGAAACCCATTGCCAATTACCATTATTGGAAGCAGGATCATAGTCTGTTAGTTTCTTTGCAAAGATTTTCTCTCCTTCTTCCCAGCTTATAAGAAGCGTTTTTATTAAAAAGGATGCAACTATAAGGCGCCCCCTATTATGCATGTATCCAGTTGTATTAAGCTGTCTCATACACGCATCTACTACTGGATATCCAGTTGTGCCCGTTTCCCACGCCTTTAACCATTTTGCATTGTGGTGCCATTTAATTTTATTGTAATTTGGTTTCATGGCAGATCCAAGGACATGCGGAAATGAAAATAAGATGTTCATGTAAAAATCACGCCATATTAACTGCCTAATAAGGTCGTGAATTTTTCTAAAGGCTTCATAAGCTTCACGAACACTTATACAACCAAATTTGATTGGAGCAGAAAGTTGCGTTGTTGGCTTAAAAAGGTCATTGCGTGTTGTAGAGTAGTGCTTCTGTGTTTTACCTATCAATTGCAAACTTTTTAATGCTTCCTTTCTTCCTCCATGAACAAGAATATCTGGGTTAACTTTTGTGAACTTCTTTAAAGCAGCATCCAATCCAATCTTATTTGACAGGCTTTTTCCCGTACTAGGTTTGGCAAATTTAATAGATCTTGCATTAGAAGCAGGCTGCACCTTCTTTTTTAATGCAGCATTATAATATGGTGTGAATTTTTGGTAAGGTCCTCCACTTCCATTAAAAATTGTTCCTGGCTCATGCAAATAATAATCGGCTACTCTTGAAAGAGCCACACCCTCTTTTTCACATAGGTGTGCAATTTTTGCATCTCGTTCAAGAGCATAAGGCGTATAATCTGCATTAAAACACACAAAATCAATATCCAATGCGTGAATAAGTTTTTTAATAATGGTTTCATTGTCCCCGTAAAATACCAAAAGTTCCCCACCGTTGGATTTTATTTCGCCTTGTAAATCTTGTAGACTTTCAATCATAAATTGGATAGCATTATTTGACTTGAATGGGTTTGCATTACCGACTTGTTCAGGAGTAAAAATAAACACAGTGTACACGCGTTTGCAATTTGTGTTTGTTAGATAGAGACCATTATTGTCAACAATTCTAAAATCTCTGCGAAATATGAATAAACCATTTTCAAATGTCATAATATATCTCCTTATATTATAACACTACAATAACGTTGCATTTAAATATCTAAACTGACAGTGTTCTTGTCGCTCTTTTGGCGGCGCTTACTTTTCTTAGGGACACTGCCTTCAGCCTGCAAATCCTTAAGATCGCTAATGCTGATGGTGCTGTCATTTCCTTGTTGTTGAGCTTCCTGAATATTAATTGTCTTGGTCTTCAATCCAGAGAGGATGTTGGAAATGTCACTGGGTCCCTTCATCTCTGCACGCATTGAACGCACATTGCGCTCAGGTTGCTCAGCAGCCGTGTTAAAGTTCTCGCGAATGTTGATCCCGTCATCGGCAATAGAGCTGCGACCCATGCTCAAATCGGGACGATTAGCATAGTTGTTATTTCCTGGGCGGGAAGTTGGGGTAGGGATAGCGCGAGGGCCCTGAGTGGCCATGGGAGGAGGGGGAGGACCAGTCATGTTCGCTTGTGGCTCAGGGTTCATTAAACCGCTCATAAAGCCCGAAAATCCAGGGTTAGATTGACCCATAGTATTCACAGCGGCACTTTGGAATTGACGCATTAGATCGGGGTTTTGGCGCAAGATGTCATCCATACCAGGCATGGCAGACTTGAACATGGTATTGGTCATGTGAACCATCATTGCGCTTCCACCAAGTTGAAACAAGAGCTTTAACTCGGGTGCGATGGCGGCCTTTGATTTGTACTTGTCGTGCAACTCGGCAAAAATATCATCATAATCGTTAATATTCTCATTCAATTGCTCGCCCCAACCATCCAACTTCACATCAAAAGGATCAAAACGATTATTCATAAACTCAATTGCATTAATCGCAGCCATTAGCATATTACCTTGAAACTTGACGGAATTCTGCTTTGATTTTTCCTCCATAATCATTTCATATTCGCCCTGCATCTCGGCTAAAGGGGACTCCATACTGTATTTCTTTGTGAGCTCAATACCTTTTCTTTCAAGACCCTCAAGCTTCCTTAAAAACTTGAACTTCTCGCGCAATAACTCCTCTTTTGACATTTGAGGATGGGAAGAGACGTTCCTATCGGGGTTAATTGGAATATTGTTGAACTTGCCATAACCATCCCAGGTTTTTGAGTTGCTATCGGCCTCGGCAGTGGCTTGACCAATGGAGATTCCAGGACCTTCATCAAAATGGACATATGGTCTCTCATCATTTCCACCTCCGCTCCCGCCCCCATTAAACAAGTTAGAACTGAATTCGTGGCTTGTTGTGGGATCCTCATCAACCAAATCATTGAGCTCATTTTCTAAATTATTGAGATCCTCAATATCAATATCGCTTGAAGGTCCGCCACCGCGAGATTCACTCTTCTTTGTATTCATTAATAATTCAATTCCAGATCCAAAATTAGTAGAATTTCTTCCACTAAAAGATCCGTCTAAATCATCCCCAAAATTCATGTTTGAGATATCAATAACTTCAGGTTCCATCTTATAGATAAATTAGATCATATAATTTTAAGTATTACGAATCCCAATATATTATTTCAAAGTTTTTGAAATTTCCTGAGTTTCTTGTCTTCCTATATTTATAGGCGATGCTTTGTAAACCATAACCCTTGCAGAAAGCTATCTGCTAAATCATCTTTTTTTTGATGGCTACTAAAAAAAGAGTTCCATTCTTGATATTTAAAATCTCCAGATACAAGTTCTGCGCAAGTTTGTATTCCAAGTTGCTTTCTTTGTTTGTAATCAGTTTTGCAGTCGGCGCTGATAAAATCCTTGAGTTTATTTCCAGCATTTACAAATTCAATGTGAATGTTATTATTGCGCATGATGAAATATTGCGAAATCATGCCTTGCAAGGTTTTCATTTTATTTGCAATGGGTCCAATTTGATTTTCAATGATTACTGTGTTTATTGTTTCTAAATGTTTTCCCAGTAATTCATCAAATCTATGTTGAATGTTGCGTCCAATTGTCACAAGATCAACCTTGCTGGTATTCTGTTTTTCTATTTCTTGAAAACAATTATTGAATGCAAATTCTGTAAGTTTATTAATAATGTCCGCCTTTTTACTGTTTTGTTCAATAGTAATCTTGTATTTAGCCGCTAAATCCATTAACCCTAGAATCTTTTGCTTGTTGAGTGAAGCAGGTTTAAAATCGGCAGAAGGCATTATAAATTCGCATTTTTTTGCATGTTTTGAACAGTAGCATTTTCCGTCTTTTGTATATTTTATCGGTTTGTTGCATGCGACACCCTTTTCTAAAACTGCACATTTGTTTTCTGTTTTTTCTGCTAAATTAATTACATTCCATTCGCCAATAACATAATTTTCAATATTGTCATCATTACTAAGCAAACAGAATGCTAGGTTTTTAATGCCAACATCAATGCTGAGTATTTTCATTTATATAGATACGGTTAATTTTCTATGTGCATTTTCAATAAAATTGATTGAATTATCATATAAAAATATTGACAGTTATTATAAATTCGCCCTCGTTGAATGCCAAATTCACAGGTTAAAAAGATCTTTGACAAGGTGATTGCCGATATAAAAATTGCAAAATTTAGATTAACAAACATTATTACTCATATTGCTGTAATTGTTTCACGTGGAAAAATTATAGCAGAGGCTACCAATCGTATAGGATTTAGAAGCAGAGATAGTCGTAGTTATTCAAATACATATGTCCATCCAGATAAGAACATTCATGCTGAGAGAAATGTTATAAAGGCTTTGGGCAGTCATAGTAAACTTAAAAATGCGGACATGTACATATTAAAATTTGGAAGAAATGAATGTAGTGATCAATTTATAAATTCAAAACCGTGTGCAAAATGCGAATGTTATTTAAAAAAATGTATACGGTTGTATGGATTAAAAAATATATATTATTCATCTTCGCCTTGGGTAAATTCTCCTGTGCATTCGCCTCTGCATTCGCCCCCGCCGTCATAAAGAAATCAAAATTGTTTTGATATTTTTATGAAAAATTAAAATGTTAAAAAATTCTAGATTTAAAAATTGTTGGTATTAATAGAAGGAGAAATCATTTTGGCATTTAATGCCTCTCTTGTTAAGTAAGGGTTTTTAAGTTCATTGTTATTGTATCCAATAGCGGGTTTTCTAGCGTCATTTGTTCCAGAGAAAAGAAAAGGAACATTTGGCGTTGGTGTTGTATTTACCGTGCTACTGGGATTAACACCGCTAGCATAAATAGACTCGGCGGTGTTGTATTGCATAATTTGAAGAGCATTATTTTGCAAATATTGTCTGTATTGCCAATTTGATTGTATGTTTGCGTCTTTTTTAATTTTATCATTTACTTCAGCATCAGGTGTGTAAGAAGAATAGTTTCTTCCATCGTTCATCATTGGAGGTGACGTTTTATCATAGTTATTTGATCCTGAATAACAAGTTGCCCAACTCATGGTATAATAATACTAGAGAAAACTTTATTCAACTTCTAGCATTTTAAGTAGTTTTTGCTTATTTAACTTACTAGCATCATTAGCTAAGCCCTTTTCAACAACAATGGATCTAAGTTTATTCAAGGACAACTTTTTGTAATCGGTAGCCTCATCTAAATCATTGATGCTAATTGTTTTGAGTTCAGTTGAGCTAAGAGAAAGTTGATTAACATCAACATTAGCATCAACATCATTATCCCCATCTTCACTATTATCCAAATCTTCTAAATTCAGCTCTTGCAAATCCTCTCCATTATCCTCCTCTTCATTATCCTCCTCTTCTCCAGCTAAATTGTTGTTGAACTTGATACTCTTAATCTCACCCAACACCTCTACATCCTCACTTGTAAGTTCTGCATCAGGAATAATATCCTCATCCTCATCCTCATCCTCATCCTCATCCTCATCCTCATCATCCTCATCATCCTCATCATCCTCATCATCATCATCCTCATCTTCATCATCTTCATCATCTTCATCATCTTCATCATTCTCGCCATCAGAGACATCAATTAAATTTTCGCCAAAATTTCCTAAAGTTGTGCTTCCCCTAGAATTTGCAACTGCACCTTGACCAATAGTATTTGTTAACATACCAACGCGACTCCTACACGCGTTCAATTCTTCCGCCATTGTGCTAATTAATCCAAGCATGGAGGAAATCTTGTGATTTTGATCCGCCATTTTTTGGTTAATATAAATAAAAAGAAACCCTACAAGTAAAAGGGTTACACCAAGAGTAATTAAAAAAGAGGTTGTGAAAATATCGGTTAAAGCCATTATTACAGATAAGTTATATATTTAATTTTCACATAAAACGAATGACTTTTCATTTTTTATTTTTCTATTTCATTAGTTCATTGGTTTGATCAATAATTTCCTTTGGATAATTCATATCCGTAAGTACTTTTAAACCTCCTTTTGTTTTTGAGATTCCTTCAATTAAAGAATAAGTGTATTCAAAATTGTCGTTTTTTTTAATAGTCTTCATATTGTAATTTTTAATTGTTTTGGTTTTCCCCAACTGCTTGCAAAGTTTAATATAGTGTGTCGTTAAAATACACTTTACATTTTCATTTTTTACTAAATATTCCATAAATGCGCGGGCACTTATTACCGCCTCTTCAGGGTTTGTTCCAGAGTATAATTCATCAAAAACGGCAAAATGTGAGTCTTCCTTATTCTTGTTCACGCAGTCAATAATTTCCTTGCATCTCCTCGCCTCGGCTTGAAAAAGACTATCGCGACCAGAAGTATCAGGGATATTTAAATAGCAATGAATGTATTTGAATGGCTTAATATTTGCAGTTTCATAACATCCACAACCCCATTGTTGAGATAGCACTAAATTAATAATTGCCGATTTAAGAACAGTTGTTTTTCCAGATGCATTAGGACCAGTTATAATCAAGTTCTTTTCAAGTTTATAGTCATTTTTTACAGGATTTTTTGATATGAGGGCAGGATAGTATGCCTTTTTGAATTTTGTTTCAGCTTTTGTTTTAGATTTAGATTCATCCGCTGTTTTATTTGTGTTTTTGTCAAAGGTTGCATATGAAATATGTTGTTCATCAATATTCTTCTTTAATCCGTCTAAATTGTTCATGTAACCATGAAAACCAAAAGAATACAAGAATACTTTGTTATAAGTTGGATCCTCGTAAAGGTCGTAAAAGTGTTTCATGATAAACCCGATTTCAGTAATCTTGTTAAAACTGACCTTGAATTCCGTTATTTTCTCTAAATGTCCCTTTAAATCTTGCATTATGTACAAACTATTCTTCATGTTTTCAATAAAACCCTGATAGGTTGTCAACGTACCATACTTCTCAATAAATCTTGTCATGGAAAAAATGGAATAGTCTAAATATCTCTTAATCTCAAACATATAGGTGTGAATTTTCTTCATGTTATTATAAAATCTTATGCAAACAAGAATGTTTTGGTAGATTGAGAATACATAAAAAGCAGCAGACACTAGGAGATAAACCTTCTGGCTATTGTCTACGCTATTGAATTGAGTAAAAACCTTGCCAATTGCATGGTTGCTAATAATCACCTTAAGTATTTCAACATATTCATTCATAGAAAGTTTGAGTCCGCGAATTTTAATAATGAAAAAGGGGACAATTAGAATAAAAATGGGAAATAGTAAGGAAAGAACTGGAGATGAAAGATTATAAAGACTCATGATTTGCAAGAACCAATCATGCTTATTTAAAAACAAGAGGAAATCCCAATCCATGTACATGTATTTTTCCTTGAAACCCGTATCATTCTTAATTTCTTCCCATATTTTTGTAATATTGTCAAGTTCACTGTCACTATAGTTATGTATTTGTTGATCTGTGAATCCAGGTTGTTCATTAATTGGTACATGATGCTTGAGAACAGTTTGAGTTTCCGTTAAAAATGTTTTGTTTGTTGTGTAATGTTTTGGAATCTCTTTATTAATTGTCTTGCCCAATAAATTTGTGGGTTGAAATACGTGGAAATAAATAGAATTTGCGGAAGGATCAACAGACTCCACTAATTCCAAGTCTTTTTTAATATTGTCATTTAACTCCATTTTATCTTTGCAATACGAAATGGGAAGTCTAAATTCATTATTAATGCATTCTAATTTGAACATATTTATATCAAATTAGAATAATAATCAATTGATTTTACGAACTGCATGTTTTATTTTTCTTTTCTTTTATGACTTTTCAAGTACTGTGTTAATGCTTGCAGGAAGCTCATTGATTTGACATGAATAGTATTGCTCAATTTCCTTAATTTTTGCCAAATCTCGTCTTGTGATAAAATTAATACCCGTTCCCTTTCTGCCCCAGCGTCCACTGCGACCGATTCTGTGCAAATAGGTGTGGGTATCCTTTGGAATGTCAAAGTTGATAACAACGCTTACCTGTTGCACATCAATACCACGAGCGGTAATATTTGACGAAATAAGTACACGAAACTTGCCCTTGATAAACTCCTGAAAGGCGACCTTTCTGGGTTCCTTGTCCATATTGCGGTGAATACAGCACACAGGGAATCCATCCTCCTTCATTGCCTCGTACAAATCTTGCACTCTCTTTACACTGTTGCAGTAAATAATGCATTGTGATAGTGAGATAAACTGAAAAAGGTCCTTAAGAGTGGCATACTTTTGCATATCATCCTCAACAGCAACGTAGTATTGAGAAATGCCCTCAAGCGTCAAAGCCTCTGCCTTGACACAGATTTTTACAGGATCTCTCATAAACTTACTAGTAATCTCGTGGATGTGAGGGGGCAATGTTGCGCTGAAAAGGCAAACTTGAACGTCCTTTGACAAGTACTGGAAAATATTGTAAACTTGCTCCTTGAATCCAGACGACAACATTTCATCTGCCTCGTCCATAACAATGAGACCAATGTTCTTTGATACCACGTGATTTCTCCTCATCATATCGTAGACGCGACCAGGGCATCCAACAATAACATGAGGAGTCTTATTTTTAAGAGCACTTGCATCGTCATCAATAGAAGTGCCGCCAACCAAGACCTGAACTCTTAGTCCCTTCATCATACAACCAATCCCCTCCATGACTGTAGAAATTTGAATAGCAAGCTCTCTGGTGGGACTTAGAATTAGCGCCTGAGTAGTATTCTCAGCCGTATTAATCTTTGAAAGAGTTCCAATTGAAAATGTTCCAGTTTTTCCAGTTCCCGATTGAGCTTGAGCTATCAAATCCTTACCAAAAAGGATTGGCTTGATTGCCTTTCTTTGAATTGGACTAGGTTTCTCAAAACCGTATGCATATATTCCGCGGAGAAGTTGCTCATTAACCTCTAGCTCGTCCCAGCTTTCAATAATGTACTGCTCTTCAATGTTTTCAACATTTTCACCGCTATCGCCATCTCCATCCATTGTCACGGATGAGCCAGTGGGCTCATTAAAATCAAAATCATTGTCGTCCTTAGTATTTGGACTGTTTTCATTATTTATATTATTTATAATATTTGTAATGTTTGTATTATTTATAATATTTATAGGTTGGTTATTATTTTGCTCTGACATTGTATAGTAAATACGCGTATTGGTTTTAAGTGTATTTACTTGAATATATAATAATCTAAAAAAATTGATATAAATGAAATGCAAATAAGTATGTATAACAAGATGGCAATGACAGCAACAATGGCACAAAGATACACATTAGATGATTTTACAAGCATCTCTTTTGCTGGGTTCAATTTTACGATCCCAGAGGAGACCATAGATGCTATTTCAGCATTGGCCATAGAAGTTGGTTCGCCGACATATATTAAAACACCAAATTTTCAAAAAAGGGATAGACCTCCCACGTCAAATTCGTTTGGCGATTCAGGCTCTATGCAATCTATGAACAAAGATGCTCATAGAAAAAAAAGGGGTAACAAGGCAATGGAGGTTAGTAGCGAAGATTGGGAGGCAATTAGAACATTTTCGGCCACAAAGATTGAGAAAAAGAGTGGCATCGATGGTGTTATTGACAAAGTTAGATTGCATTTGAATAAGCTTACAGACAAGACGTACGAGGACATGAAAAATAATATTGCGGAAATTTTGATGGAAACGACTGATGAGGAGATTGAAAAGGTCGGCACTGCCATCTTTGATATTGCATGCAATAATAGATTTTACTCCAAGTTGTATGCAGATCTTTATGCTGATTTGATTGATCGCTTTACAATCATGCAAAAGATTTTTGAGAAAAACTTCAGCGAGTTTTTAAGGTTGTTTGACACGATTCAATACATTACTCCTGAGGAGAACTATACCAAGTTTTGTGATATTAACAAGGAGAATGAAAAGAGAAGATCAATCAGTCTCTTCTTTGTGAATCTGTGTATTGCAGAGATCATCAGCAAGGAAAGAATTGTTTCTCTTTGTTGTCACTTGCTAAGACAGGTTATAACAATGATTTCACAAGATGATAAGAAGAATGAGGTGGATGAGATTACTGAAAATGTAATTCTCTTGTTTAACAAGACATTTATTGAGTCGGTTGATCAAACTTCTACAGACTATATGATTGGTGAGTTAACTATTGTTGATACTGTTCACATGTTGGCAAAGAGCAAAGTAAAGAGCTATCCTAGCTTGACAAATAAGACAATTTTCAAGTACATGGATCTTATTGAAATGTAAATATATATTTTGTGTAAACATATAAAAGTAAATTGGAGTATTTATTATAATATGCCAAGATTAAAGACAATGAAGGATGAAAAAGATAAAATAAAGGTCAAGAAAAGTCCAAAGAACAAGAATAAAAATAAAAAGAAGGCAAATGTAACACCACCATTAGAAACCATGGAAAATAGTTGCAGTGTAGCTTATTATTTGGAAGAACATAATTCTTTAAAAGGAGAACAAGAACAAGAACAAAAACAGGACGAGGGAAATATAACATATTTTTTTAATGATGATAACATTTTTAGTGCAACTGAAAATAATGAAAATTTGTTAGAACTCATGAAAGAATTTGAAGAGATGGAAATTAAACAAGCTATAACTGAAACTTCTGTGGGAAATATAGAAGACGATTTTTTATTTGCAGAAATACAAAACTACACTGATAATTGGACGGTTAAACAATTAATGCAAATATGCGATTATTATGGGCTTTCAAAGGATATAAAGACTTTTAAATGCAAAAAACCAGAAATTATTAATTTTCTTTTGGTGTTTGAGAATGATGGAAGCAATTTTGATTTGGTAATGAAAAGAAAACAATTGTGGCATTGCATTGAAGAGTTAAAAAATGATAAATATATGAAGAAGTTTGTACTGTGGGATTAATTCCTGAGGTTGATATGATTTATTTATAGTTTTCTCAATAATTTGATTATTAGAAAACTATTTGCAATGGTTGGAATTGGTCTGGCGTTTTACATAATATATGTTTGAAACCAAAATATTAATTCTCATTATAAATTAGATAAATTAAATGGTCTTGTCAAAAATAAATGATGAAATAAGTTATCCTGAGTTAAAAAGTGTTGATCCTGGAGATTTAAGTAAAAAGACAACTCTTTATCAAACAGATATAAAAGGCGTTGAGATTATTTTTGCTGTTGGAAATGCAAAGAATACATTTGCCGATAGTAATATAACGTATTATCCTCTTTATTTAGTAAAAAATAACAAAAAAGTCATACAGATTGGTGTGTATGAATTGTATTCAACTGATGTACTTGATTATACTGACGAAGATGGTAAATTAGAAGTGGAAAGACTTGCCGATCCATTAATTTACAATTCATTTGTTACTAAGCAAATGTTGGAGAGAATTCGTTTAAATCCTGATACGTTTCTTAGCAAGGATGAAAAAGATAAAATGGAACGTATGAGTAAAGAGTCTGCAGAAGAGGCTGGGACTAAAGAAGAAGATCTAGATCAAGAGGAAGAAGAACAGGAGCAGGGTGATTTGGAATTGATACCTTCTAAAAAATCAAGTGTTAAGAAAACAAATTTTATTCTAGCGGAAGATGTAAAAATCCCAGAAAATATTAGAGGTCTCTTTGAAGTAACAAGAGGACTAAGGGTTCCAGGTAGGTTGAAGGAAGAAACTGATAGATTGGCTCAAGATTTTATCATTAAATACAGAGCTTCTGCATCACCAAACGATAACTGGGTTCAAAAATTTATGGAAAATAAAAATTATGCAATTGTTGAAAACCCTGGCAAGGGAGACTGTTTTTTTTATGCCGTTTGTGATGCATTTGCTGGCATGGGAAATAAAACAACCGTTAATAAGTTGCGTGAGAAGTTAGCTGGAGAAGTAGATGCAGAATTGTTTAAAAATTTTAAGGGACAATATGACGATATTCGGTCTTCTATTACACAAGATACTGCAAATATTACTAAATTGCAAAAACAATATGAGGATATCCGTAATACATTGCGTCAAACAATTGATCATGATCGTCAAGTTAAAATTGTAGAAGCTGGTAAAGCCGTAGAGGCGCAATTCAAACGCGTTATGCACGAACGCGACGTGTCAAAGCAAATGTTTGAAGAATATAAGATTATGAAGGATGTCACGACGCTTGAGAAATTTAGAGAAAAAGTAAAAACGTGCGAATTTTGGGCTGACACGTGGGCTCTTTCTACAATGGAAAGAATGTTAAATGTGAAATTTATTATTTTATCTAGCGAGGCATATAAAGCAGGAGATCAGCGCAATGTGCTTCGTTGTGGTCAGCTAAATGACACAATTTTGCAAAATAAGGGAGAATTTGATCCCGATTTTTATATTATATTGGATTTTATGGGATGGCATTTCAAGTTGATAACATATAAGAAAAAAACTCTACTCACTTTTAAGGAGTTGCCATATTATTTGAAAAAAATGGTTGTTGACAAGTGCATGGAAAGGGCAGCAGGACCATTTGCCATTATACCTGAATTTGAGACGTTCAAGGCAAAGCTAAAGGGTACCACAGTAGAGGTACCAAAATTTGCTGAATTATCTGAGGCGGCCATGAGGAATTTGTATGACGGGAATATTGAGTTTTCCTTTTACGAGAAATCTGATAACAAGCCTCTTCCTGGAAAGGGGGCTGGAGAGAAGATTCCTCCTGAACAAATTCGCGAGTTTTCTGAGCTTCGGGCAATAAAGGATTGGAGGCGCAAGTTGGCTGACATGTGGACAAAGACTGAAGGTGGTGCACTGTTTTCATTGGACAATCATCAATGGGCAAGCGTGGAGCACTATTACCAGGCGTCAAAATTCAAAAAGCAGAACCCTGATTTTTACTTGTCATTTTCATTAGATTCTGGAACGGAACTATCCAGGAACCCAGAAATGGCAAAGAAAGTTGGTGGGTTAACAGGCAAATACAAGGGTGAACTTGTAAGACCTAAAACCGTTGAGGTTGATCGCGATTTTTTTGGCAAAAGGCGGGATATTGAGTTGGCTGCAGCTCAACAAGCAAAGTTTATACAGAATGCTGATCTAAAGGATGTGCTATTGAAAACAAATAATGCTCGTTTATTGCATGCTAAAAAAGGAAAGGAGCCAGAAGTGTTTGACACGCTCATGATTTTGCGCGATGATTTCAAGACTGGGAAGAAGTAAAACATAAGCAACGGTTTAAAATTGTAAAAAGATGATATAAATATATGTTACAACTATAACATATATTTTGTATATTACGCAATGTTTAATGAAAGAAGAGTCCTTTTTGCTATTCCAGAACATAATCAGTATATTTCATTGAACGATGACGTGGAAACTGACTCTAATGATGGTGAGAGTAAAGAGTGTAAAAAAATTTATTACATCGTGTCGCATTTATTTATTTTTTTAACAATTATCTTCTTGTTTGCTGTAGGAATTTATTTGTTTACACTTTATATTCATAAGTAAGTTAGTTTCATTGTTTTTATTTGATTACAAGATTTATCAAAAAATTGAAAGCTTTTAATCAACCTATTCTAATGTTACCAAAGCACACAAATCAATAACCAATCAAAATGGCGGAAACAACAGAAACAACAGAAACAATAGAGAGGACAACATGGGTTCCTGTTGCTCCTTTTGTCACAATTGAGGAAATGTTCAAGTCGGCAGGTATTACTAGAGAAACATTTACTGGACAAGGCCCCGTGTTACCAAGCGTTCTACGCTTAACTACCAATCCAAATCTAGACAAATGTAAATATGATTTTTATGATCATGACGACTGCTACTTTTACGAGAAGGGTGGTAAAAAAGAGTACATCAAGGGAACACGCATGATCGTGCAATTTGGAAAGCTCTCGCGTGACGACTTTTACTTCTTGAGGGAAGAAGTTGGCACCTTCTTTAAATATGAGATAACCATTCACGGGAGAAAGATGTATATTGTTATATCTTATGCGGACTATCAAAAACTTGTACATGAAGATCGCGTATATCTCTCATTGTTGCCAAGAGCGTAAAAATAAGAATAAAAAATTGGAAATATTTTTTATTTTTAACAGTTGGATCCAATCTGGTTAGTCTTAGGGGTAACGCCATTTGGGCAGCAACCATAACGTGTTCCTGCACATCCACCTATTAATTTTTGTGTGGGAACAGGAACGGGCACAGGATATGGTTGAGGTGTAGGAACGGGAACGGGTTTAAAAATAATAAAAACGCTATGAAATAACGTGTAAATAATGGCGATCAAAAGAAAAACAATAAACACTTCAGTAATACTCATCTTGTTCTATTATAATATACTAAAAGATTATAACATTCAGGTCTAAAATGCTTAAATTAGGTAAAAAGATATTAAACACAAATTTATAATACACTAGTAATATAACTAAATGAAACTGGCAAAAACAAGCGAACAACTAATGAAGTTTTTTTTAGACAACAACTGTATAAATCACGCGGAACAGACTAAAAAAACAGACAAAATATTAGAGCGTTTGTATAAAGATGTTCAAAATGCAGACAAATATCTTACTTCTTTAAAAAATTCAAGTACAAGTACAAGCAGTGGAGATGTATTTTATAAATTGAATATTACTAAAATAACGACTGTAAATAATTTGCCAAAGCCTGAAAATTTTAATATAAAGGCTTTTCCTCAACTCATAAGAAAGCATATAGAGCTCACTGCTACATATGATATTTTGTATACTTTTTCTTCCCTTGGTAGAACTGTAAGAGTACATTTTATAGTAGAGGATCACGATCCAGAGTTGCATTTGGAAACATACCACAAGCATGTTGAGAATATTGCACTTTGGTTATATATCGTAAATGAATATGGGTCCAAGACGTGTGCAAGAGAATTAACAATCTATTTATATTTTACTTCTTTGCCAAAAATGCTACCAAATTCTAATGTAAATGTTCTTGATGAGCACAATGTAAACACTGCATTTACGACAACTTGTCCTAAGATATCAGAGATTGTTATTTTTCGCAAGGAAGAATGGTTTAAAGTATTGATTCATGAAAGCATGCATAATTTTGGATTAGATTTCTCAGATATGGATAATGAAGCTTGTCATGGAAAGATCTTGTCTATTTTTGAGGTAAAATCGGTTGTAAATCTGTACGAAGCTTATTGCGAATTCTGGGCATGTATAATGAATTCTGTTATATGCAGTTACAAAAGACTTGAAGATAAGTCAAATATAGACGAGTTTTTGGAAAATTGCGAGTTTTTTATCAACTTTGAAAGGACATTTAGTTTTTTCCAAGCGGTTAAAACGTTGCAATTTATGGGTTTGAATTATTATTCACTTTATTCAAAGAATAGATATGCGACAATGGTTCGTCAAAATTTGTACAAGGAGAATACAAATGTATTAGCATATTATGTATTGAAGCTAATATTATTGAACAACTATCAGGGATTTTTGTCTTGGTGCGATGCACATAATTTTTCTTTGTTACAATTCAAAAAAACGCAAGCAAATCAAATGGAGTTTGTAAAATTTATTGAGAAAAATTACAAGACAAAGTCAATGTTGCAAGGTGTTGCTTGTATGGAGGCATTTTTGGAGAAAACTTTGAAAAGCAAGAAAACAAAAAATGCAAAACACGTTTTGAATACTATGCGCATGACGATATGCGAGATGGGATAAAAAGTATTTGAAGTATGTGGAGAAGGGGTAGGATTTTCTTCTTACAATGTAGAATTACAAGTTCATTAAAAAATTGATACCGAATAAAGACCTCTGGTTTATTAGTACTAAAAGAACCTCAACCTCCAAGTTCAATAATGGGAATTCGTTATTTGAACCGAATGCTGCGGACAAATTGTGCCGAATATGTCAGATGCATTAACCTGGCCGATTTGAGCGGCAAGAAGATTGCGGTGGATGTAAGCATATATATGTACAAATATGAAACAGATGATCTGTTGATTGAAAACATTTATCTAATGATTTCAATCTTTCTGCACTACAATATCACGCCTATCTTTATCTTTGACGGAAAGCCTCCAGATGAAAAAAAGGAACTATTGAAAAAGCGCCGTGAAGAGAAGATAGATGCAGAGAAAGAATACAACAAGCTAAAAACAAGATTTGATGACAATGATGCAGCATTGGATGAAGAACAGAAGCAAGAGTTGGTCAGTAATATGGATCAGCTGAAGAAGCAATTTGTCTACATTAACAAGGACAAGATTCGGCGAGTGAAAGAATTGATTGCCTCATGTGGGGTTACTTACTATGATGCGCCTGGAGAAGCTGATGAACTGTGCGCTCTCTTGGTCATCAAGAAGAAGGTATGGGCTTGCATGAGTGAAGACATGGATCTGTTTGTCTATGGCTGCACACGAGTGCTTAGGTATTTTAGTTTAGTGAACCATACCGCAGTTTTGTACTATATGAAGGGTATTTTGACAGAAATCAATATGAATCAGGACGAGTTCCGTGAAATTTGCGTGATTTCGGGAACAGATTACAATATAAATGCAAATGGATGTGAAAATAAGATAACAATTGATGGGTTTGTCAAATTATTTCGCAAATATAAAAATTCTGGGCAATCGTGTGGGTTTTACACATGGTTAATAAATACAGAGGATCATGAACATGACATAGATTTATTAACAAAAATTAATGAAATGTTTGATTTATCTTCAAATCATGACAACTTGAAAAATTTTGAAAGAATTAGAATTGCAAATTGTCAAGGAGATCGTGATGCAATGAAGGCTATTCTAGAAGAGGATGGATTCATCTTCTTGGATTAAAATTAGATAAATAATATTATTTTTTTTTAAGTGGATTGGTTGGATTAGGTGGATTTTACAGTTGTATATAAGTATTTCAAAAATGTATAGCATAAACTATAGATTTTTATTTGGGTTTTATTTTATTTTTTGTTGTTGTTGCTGCATCTAGAAATTTATTGAGCAAACTATTTAAGCGGTGGCGACAACTGCAGCCTCAACCTTCACAGTCTTGGTGAAGTGGGGGCTCATATAGCGCTGGAGGTTGAAGTAGGTGAGCTCATCCTCCTTCTTGAGCTTAAGAAGCGCAACAAGCTTGGAGTCAGGATTGATCTTGCGACCATTCTGCTTGTCCTGGAGGTTGTTGGAGCGGATGTAGGCATTGATATCGCGGGTGACTGCAGTGCGAGCCATCTCAGTGCCCTTATCCTTGCCGAGGAAAGCGGCAAGCTCGTCACTGATGCGGGTGGGCTTCACAAAGCCACTGGGGGCACGGTTTCCAGACTTGCGCTTGCGCTTGGAGCTGGCCTTCTGGGCAGCCTTAAGCTCGCGGGACCAAGCCTTCTCAAGGTTGCGGAACTCAGTCTTAAGAGAGGAGAGGGCAAGGGTGGCCTGCTGAAGCTTGGCGAGGAACTCAACAGAGCGATCGGCAAGAGCAGCCTCAGCGTCGGCAGCAACGGCATCAACTGCACCCTCCTCAACAGGGGCAGTAACAACAACGGGGGCAGAAACAGAGGCGTCAGTCTCAGCGGCCTTCTTAGGGGCCTTGGTCTTCTTAGCGACCTTTGCCTCAACAGGGGCAACAACAGGGGCTGCAACAGCAGCAGTATCAAGAGCGTCAGTGGGCTTAGCGGATGTCTTCTTCGCGGGCATATTATACTATACTAAAGCGGGTTCCTTTTAAACCGTTTAAGGCCTTAATATATATATTTGTGATTGGAAAAGGTCTTAGATCCTAAACTCTTTCAAAAATACGCGACCGATTGAAAAAGCCATGGCAAGGATAACGCAGCATTTTCATTTACTAATGTTAATGCACCAAGCACATAATAGGCTCCTAAAGACCGACTATCTTTATCCACGCCTAAATTTACCATTTTTTCCATAACTTCCAATATTGGCTTTTGTAAATGTTCTAATCTGGTTTCTTGACTAATAGTCTGCATGCAAATATTCCTAAATGGATTTCCCATTGGTGGGCATATTAATCGTTTTGTTTCATTTGTCAATTGCGCACGATAGCTCCAAATGTCAATTAGTTCTCTTAAAAACTTATTTAATTGTGGTCTGGTTAAGCTTAAAAACCATTGAGAATTGCTATAATTTCCTAAAGCATCAATATTTTGAAAGAGATCAAGAGTTCTTAGTTCAATATTTTTCTTATTTGTTAGCTCACTAGTAATGTCCTTTATTTCAGTGTCAATTTGGATGTCAAATAATTTGCCAAGTCTCAATACTTTTCTTAAAGTTCCTATAATTGTCAAAGGGATCTCGTTGCGATTATAAGGATTTAATACCTGACCTTTTGTTTTGTAAATAAGATTGTAAATGGAGATAATATCAAAGCCATAAACAAACCCATCTGTGTCTTTATAACTGAAAAAATTAAACAAAGGAAGATCTCCTAAGTCATCCATTGTAAAAAAGTCCGTTGCATTTGTGCACAATTTGCGATCGTTGTATGCTGGACCATGCGCTTCGTTAAAAATACGCTGCATTCTTCCTCGCCATACCTTTTGAATCTTAATAACAAGGGAAGAAAGCTTGAGGAAGACGTAGATTCGGTTTATTAGTTGTTGCTTGTTTCCAGTAACTTTTAACTTGTGTTTCTTTGCAATGTCCTTCAGTTGTTGCGCATTGTAATTATACTTTAAAACCATTTCATGATTATTAAACGAAGGAAGAACAAAGTTTTCGTTGCTTATTTTTTCCAGTTTTTTTTGCGGCTGCATAGTTTTTTCACATGTTTGATACAACTTTGTTAAATAATCTTCTAGATCTAAACAAGTGGTTTTTTTAGGATGAAGGCTTTGAATCATTCAAATATATATATAATGGAGATTTCTTTTTGAGCCATTTATACTATATATATATAAGATTTTAAAGAGCATTCACGTGTCAACTTTTTGTAGATGGATACTAATTTATGATTCTAAAAAAAATTGATTTAAAGATAGCCACTGTATATAAAGTACAACACAGCCATGGCAGACACGATCGTTGACGGTACCCATTTTGATTCTAACAATGTTAAGTACTCCGCACCCAAGGCGAATGCCGCGGGAGGCAAGGGAGTCAATATCCAGAACTCGCTTACCAACACTGGTTTGCGCATTTCTACACCACTCATGCTCACGTGGGGCGCAAGTGAGTTTGAGGGAAACGGAAAGTTTGAGCTTTCTATGCAATTTCCTTCTGCCGAGTATCCTAATGAGGAGGCATCGGCATTCCTGAAGAACATGCAAGCACTTGAGGCCAAGATCAAGGCCGATGCTCTTACGAATTCCAAGACTTGGTTTGGCAAGGTTCACACAATTCCTGAGGTTGTGAATGCGCTTTGGACTCCCATGCTCAAGTACCCTAAGGACAAGGCAACGGGCGAGCCTGACTTGACCAAGGCTCCTACGCTTCGCGTGAAGGTTCCTATCTGGGATGGTGTTTGGAAGTGCGAGGTTTACGACGAGGATGAGAACAAGCTGTTCCCTAGTCCTACTCCTGGCGTTACTCCCATTGAGTTTATGGCCAAGGGCACGCATCTTGCGGCTGTTCTCCAGTGCGGTGGTCTTTGGTTTGCAAACGGCAAGTTTGGCGTGACTTGGAAGCTTGTCCAGTCGGTTGTTCAGCGTCCTAAGGGTTCGCTTACTGGCCAGTGCCTTATCAAGCTCAAGCCTAGCGACAAGGAGCGCCTAAAGACCCAGGCAGCACCTCCTGCCGAGGATGAGGTTGAGGTTGACTCCAGTGCTCTCAGCGCTCAGGTTGTTGATAGCGATGAGGAGAGCGAGGATGAGGAGGAGGATGAGCCTGCACCTGTTCCTGCACCTGCACCTGCACCTGCTCCTGTTGTCGCACCTGTTGTCGCACCTGTTGTGGAGGTTGCCGAGACCAAGAAGAAGAAGGTTGTTCGCAAGAAGGCAGCTGGTGAGGCTTAAATTCTAAAAATATAAATATTGTATAAAATGTAAATAGCAAACATCTGCATTACCCTAACAAATTCAATCCAAAATATATAAAAAAATTTTTTATATATTTTTCCATCAAATACACATATTATTCAAATGCTTTTTTTCTTCCTTCTCTAAGAAAGCTCTATTATAAAAACAATATCGGCTCGTTGTGAAATATTATACATATCAGCTGCATGATCCTGTATTTGCGCAATTCCACATTTTTTGGTAGTAAACTGTTGCACTGGTTTTATAAAGAGCCTATTTGTGGGAACTCCAAATTTCTGCTTCCCTACTTCAAAATAAATGACTTCTGTCCTTAAGAGAAGGGAAGAAAAAGGAATTGAGACTCTAACAATTAGGTTGTTGTTCTCATCTATAGTCATGTTAGTAGGCAAATCTGGAACGCATTTAACAATAATGTCTTCCCCCGATAATCCATCAAAGTAGAGTTCATTGTGCCATAATGGTACCAAATACATTTTGGGACCCAGATTTAGCTTATATATGTTGCAATCAAGCAAGTCATCTATACTTGGATTCAATACAATTATTTGATCATCCTTTATTTTTTCCATAAGAACTGTTTTAACCTCTTCAATAGTCTCATCACTAATATATAAAATACTTTTATAGCGCGTTAAGAAAGTATAGACTTCTATTGACCTTTCTTTGTCAAGATCTTCAAAGAGTTTTATTGTCACTTTTTTGCATCCAACTACAATATCTTTAATTATACTTGATATAACTTGAGAGCAGTTTCCAGTTATGATAGTTTGTATGAAGATTTCCAGGATGGAAAGGTACCCATTAGAACCTTTTTCCTCTTCTCTGGATGAATCAAAGGAAGAAAAAGCATTTGATCTATTGTTATTTAGTTCATCTCCATCTCCATCTCCATCTCCATCTCCATCTCCTATAAGACCAAATCTTAGATACTCATAGGCTTCTTTAATAGATTTGAATTTTTCGTTTGCCTCAACCGTATTGCCATTTTTGTCTGGATGATGCTGTAATGCAAGTTTGTGGTATTTTTTCTTTAAACTTTCTGGAGTTATGGTCATAATATTCAAAAAATCTAGTTCCAACACGTCACATGCTAGTTGAATGTCCATTTTTTCATTTGTGTTTATGTTTGTATTTGTATTCATATAATTCAAAGTATAATTGTTATATTTGGAATCATTTTAAATACTAATATAGTGGATATCATGTACCAGTTTTATTTTATTCAAAACCATGAATAAGTTTGACCAAATAGAACAAATAATTTTCTAAATGATAAATAGGTCTATAATTATTGTTATAGTATTGCAAAAAAGAGTATGTTTTTAAAAGAACTGTGGAGAGATCTGTGTTCTTTAATTTTTTTTGAGCTAATAGAGTGGAAATAATGTACCAAATACAATCAGTAATATCTAAATTATAAATAAACTTATCATATAAAACATCTCTAAATTTAAGAAATTTCAAGTCATCAATATTGATCATTTCGTTAATGATCTTATCACAAATTATTTTGTATGGCTGGGTTAAATCATGAATAGAAGAATGTAGGTTCTTGATGTTTGTAATATTTTCCAGAGTTAAGGCTGGAGGTACTTTTGCGACCAAACATTTATTGTATGATGGTCTACTTGGCCTCGGTACATGAATTACTTCACAACAATTTATAATACTATCGGGTATGAAACTAATTTCTTCTGTTAATAAAATATACTTTAAATCTACTGAATTGTTATTGATTTGCTGCATATAACTGTAAAAGTTTTCTAATAATTCACTATGTATTTCCTGGAAATTCTTACAAACTATAATACCTGATTTTTCTGTTTTTGCTGAAATAATATCTATTATTTGCGTATAAATCTCATTCCAAAGCAACTTTGAGTTGCACCCCAATAAAGAAATGTCTACCTCACAATGAATATCGCTGATTTTAAAAAAGTATTGTTGTTTTAGGAAGTTTACGCTAATCTTTTTTTCATATTTTAAGTCAGTTGGACTATATTTTTTAATAGATGTTAGCATTTGCGTGTATTTTCCAACTCCTGGGGGACCGTAAAATATAATATTTTTCAAGGACTGTATTTTTTCGGGGAATTTACTATAAATTTTTGTCAACTTTGGATGTAAATTCTCGCGATGATTTGATCCTATGTATTCTTCAAAGTGAGTTTCATGAAATTTCATTTGATTCACAAGATTATTAATATATACAAGATTCTTTTTATTGCTTTTATTACTTATATATATAATATTGACAAATGCATATTAGATTGGATTAGATTAGTTATTGAATTGTTTATTTCATAATTTTATTGCAAAACCACAAATAAATACAATTTTACCAAGGTAATAAGTGTATATTATTATAGCACTTATTACTTAAAAACAATGACTGAATATATATAACCTTAAAGGAATAATGAACATTGTTAAAAGATTAGATCAATACAAGGAAGGGTGTCTATATTTTTGCGAACCTATTAAGAATAACGTCATGACTGAGGGAACATTTGTTAGAATTTTGTATTCAAATTCTATGTTTGTATTAAATGGAATCTATCTCACCTTTTCATTGGACATTATATCAAATGAAAAATACTACAATAAACACAGATGCAATTTTGACCTGAATTCACATCGTGAACTGATTGAAAATATAAGACAAATTGAAGAAGGGTTGCTTAAAAAAGTAAACATAAGAAATAAAACTCCACAATATAAAATTACAGAACAACTTCGCAATGGTAATATAAAAATTTTTACAGATAATGTTGAAAAAATGAATACTTCAAGTGATTTTTTGCTAAAAATTTCTGGAATTTGGGAAACGGAAATGAGTTATGGTGTTACATACAAATTTATTAAAATGAATAATGTTTAATTAGGGCGCTTATAGGGGGTAAGAGATCATATTTTGATATCCATCCGTTGAATAATATTTAAGAGCAATTCCTAGTGTAACAACGATAATTAAGTTGATAACGGACAATAAATAAGTTGCAGAAATGCTTGTATTGCTCATAATCCCAGATTCCCTAAATTTTGGGGTTCTTGAACTTCTAAACAAGATATAAACCTGCAATGAAACAAATATAGTAGATATGACAGTAAAGACATTATAAAATCCAGTGACTCTTCCAGAAGAAATTCTTTCTAGATATGTTCCAATAATATAAACAGACATGAATATGATGCTTAGCAATGTGATAAATGGTGTTAATCTATAAATTATGCTTCCAAATGTGAACTTTGCTTGATTTTCTGCAACAGATAAAGTGTAAAATATGTATCCGCCAATCATTGCAATACCAACACCTGCTGCACAATAACCCAAGATTGATCCAATCAAGGATGAATAACTAGCTGTAAAGGTAGTCATTAAAACTAACACAAGGCCTCCAGCAATAAAAGCATATGCAATTGAAAAGAATGAATCGTATACCCAATTTCCTTTACTTGTATTTACAAAATTGCTAATATTTTGATCTGTAGTATTTTTAGCTCCAGCCATTATTAAAATAGCAGTATATTTTATTTACAAACGTTAATAAAATACACTTTGATATGAAGATATAACTATTTGTTTTGTTGTTTTAATTCGTCAACCTGCTTTTGTAAATCCTGGATTTTTAATAGTAAAAGTGGTATAAATTCTAAATAGTTTACGGCCTTTTTCTCCTTTTTTGAAGTTACATCTATTGTAGTTTTTACAAGAGATGGGAATAGTTTTTCTACTTCTTGTGCAATAAAACCATAATGTGATCCATCTTCAACGCTTTCAATAAACTCATATTTGCGCGGTTTTACTTGCATTAACAATTCACATGCATTTTCAGGAAGAGGACCAATATTTTGTTTAAATCTTTCGTCTGATAACTGCACAATATTACCTGCTACATATAAATCTTTTTGAACGTACACATCTACCTTTGGAATAGCAGTTGTTATTGTTTTATTATTGTTAAACGTGCCATATGTCCACGTTTGAGGTATTACATTTGGATTAAATGTTTTGATATATGTTGACGTTGTACCCACTTTTCCACCATAATTTCCTGCAAAAAAATCTAATGACATATTAATAGATAAGAATTTTATTTGCTAATTATAATTTAATGTATTTGTAAAAAAGATTTGCAAAAGATTTCAATATAAAAATATCTACAATAAATATAATATGAGCAGATTCAATACAGCATCTACACATCCATTGATACCCAATTCGCAAGATTACATGATTTATAAGAAATATGTTTCTATTCACTCGCAGGATCGTGATATAATAAAATATCCTTTATCTACAGAGTTTGAGATAGAATTACCCGAAGATTATTGCAATGTCCAAACAGTAAAGCTAAGCACATGGACGTTTCCTTCAAACTATAGCACTTTTTCACAACTGCAAAATAATATAACTATGACATTTAGAATTAATAACCCATATAATCCAGGAGATTATGGCTTAGCAGATCCTCTACAAGATGCAATTTTTGAAATACTTTATTCAATCAGAAAAGTAGATTTTGTTATTCAAATAGATGAAGGTTTCTATAACCCTCTACAAATGTCAATTGAACTTACAAATAGATTTAATGATGCAGTTTCTCGTCGTATAACAGAAGCTTTAACTACTATCCCTAAATACGTAGCATTAAACCTAAATGCTCAGTTTAGTTCTACTGGGTATACACAATTTGTTATTGTTTATAATTCTGTTCAACAAAAAATGTTTTTTGGAAATAAGAGCTCAGAGTTTTTGTTAACAAATGACTCAGTACTATATAATGATTTTATTGTTCTTGCAGATTGTTATAAAAGAAGTATATATCCTGAATTCAGTAACTGGGGACTGCCAGCTTATTTAGGATTTACTAGATGTCCCTCTCCATCTTTTACACTTCCAAATGGGGAATATCCTAGATTTTTCTTTGGAGAAATTAATCCAGGAGATAACGGATTTTGGTTGTTACCAGAAACAACTTTGCCAGGGGCTAAAATATATTATGCAGTAGCTCCTCTTAAAATAAATTTAATGGGACCTTCACATTTTTACATGGAGATTGCTGGAATGAACTGCATGGATGAAACCATGCCGTGGGCTCTTAATGAATTTACTACGCACACAAATGAAACAAATGGTGTTGTAAATTCGGCTTTTGCCAAAATTGCCATTCCAACTACTCCTATATCACAGTGGTTTGACAATGACATTGACTCTTATATGTTATATAATCCACCAGCGGAACGAATTAGAAAAATCAAGATTAAACTTAGATATCATAATGGTGCTCCAGTTTATTTTGGTGGATTTGATTTTTCCTTTACGCTAGAATTTAATCTGCTTGTGCCTCAAAGTCAGCGCAAGTACAATATTTTTAAACCAGAGATCTAGTTTTTATTCTACGTTGTACTTTTCCTTTATCCATGATTTTAAAACCTCTATATCGCATGTTTTATAATCTTCTGGGAATCCTTTTAACTTGAAAAACTCGGGTTTTTTCATTTTTGCCGTTTTATGATAAATGTAATCACCATATTTTCCCTTTTTAATGCAAGTTGTTTTGCTTATTTGCCTTTCCCCTGATTGTTTGTCATTGTCACCGTCTTTAGATAAATAACCATCTTTGTCTAGAATAGTCATAACCTCCAAATACGTGACATTTTCTATTGGTCTGTTACCAAAATGAAACGATAATGATTTGCTATTTTCACCCCATGTTACATAAAGACCAAATTTTCCTTTTTTAAGATGCAGATCATGACCATTATATTTGCCAAGTAGAATATCTGTGGTCTTTGGGCTTTCTATAATTTCCTCCAACTTGTATCCACCGCTCTTCAATTTTTCCAGATCAATATCGGTCTTTACAGGAAGAAAGCTGACAACCTTCTCGGCATTTGTGCATTTAATTACTGGACCATACTTGGCAATCATATAAGAATGCGAGGCATCAATTACTATTTCCTGTTTTTCTTCCTTCTTTTCTTCCTTCAATTTGTCAGTAAGACTGCGCATAGAGGCAAAGGCTGTCTCACAAAGAGTGTGCCAGATCTTTTTATTTTGAGCTATCTCATCCAGGGAATCCTCCATCTCCTTTGTATAATCATAATTGAAAATGTCATTGTAATACTTGATGAGGAATTCTATTACCATTATTCCAGTGGGTTGAATAACTAATTTTGCATTCTCGTGACCAAATATTCTCGTTGTTTTGGCCTCTACTAGTTCGTCATTCTCCAAAACAAAATCTATGCATTCCATGGTTTGACCCTTGACTTCTTCCTTCTTTACATACCCCCGTTCTTGAATCTTATCTATAAGCATAGAAAACGTAGATGGACGACCAATACCCTTCTCTTCTAACAGCTGCACCAGTTTTGCCTCCGTATAATGCGACTTTATATTTGTTAATTTAAACAACGCCGTCATCTTTTTATATTCCAAGACGGAATTCTGTGCCAACGCAAGTAGATATTTGTATTCTTTTGCAACTTTTTCGTATTTATTCTTCACAAGTTGCCATCCTGGAAAAACAATTTGTTCGCAAAAGTACTTAAAGACCGTCGCGTCAAATCCTTGAATCTTGGCACTAATTTTGTTGTATTTTGCGGGAGCCATGCAGCTTTCAACTGAATTTTCCCAAATGATTTTGTAAATTCGGCGTTCCTTGGTTTCACAAGTCTCTGGAATATCTTTTAACTGCACATTTGTTGGGCGGATTGCTTCGTGAGCCTCTTGTGCTGCAACTTTTTGTTTTGATGAGGTTTTTGTTTTTGTTGTAAGTACTTTTTTGACAGACTCTTTTTTGACAATCTTCTTTTTTATAACAGAAGTTTCTACATCTTCTCTCAATTCTTCTTCCTTACTAGCTTCCTCCTTATAATTTGTTTGTAAAGAGGACAACTTGGGATTCAAAAACTGATCCAGCGATGCTCCCATGTCTGCATAGTTTGCTGAAATGTATTTTACAGTTGAGTCTATGAAATCCTTACTGTATTTTTTACTATCTGTTCTCATGTAAGTTATATAACCAGCCTCGTACAATTTTTGGCAATGCTTCATAGTCTCTTTTGGAGATATGTGCAATTCATTGCTAACTGCTTGTTGCAACTTGGAGGTTGTAAATGGCTCAGGTGGTTGTTTCACAGTTGACTCTGGTTGCGAGCATGTAAAGACATGATCATGATTTACCGAATTCTCTAAAAAACTTTCAACTTCTTCCTTTGTTTCATAATCCTTGTCTAGTTCAAAAGGAAGAGACATGTTTGTAAAATAGCCTTTTGTGTCGTAGCAGGGTTTACCTGGCGTGGCCTTGATTTCTACGTAGTTGTCATAGACAATGCGCAATGCAGGTGTTTGGCATCTTCCTGCAGATAAGCTATGTTCTGCAGTCCTGGAAATATATTTCCACAAGACAGGCGAAATTGTGAAACCAACTAGTAAATCTAGAATCTGGCGAGATTGTTGTGCATTTACCACATTCATATCTATTGTTTTTGGAGAGGCAACTGCATTGCGAATAGCCGTTTCAGTAATTTCATGAAAAATAATGCGCTTGGTTGTTTGAACTGGCAAATCAAAAAGCATGCATATATGCCACGCAATAGCCTCTCCTTCGCGATCATCATCTGTTGCCAATATGACTTCGTCAGCTAGCGCAATCTCTTTTCGTAGAAGTTCTACCTGTCGCGTCTTTTGCGGGTTGTCAATAATTGTGTACTTGGTTTGAAAATTATTTGAAACATCAATAGCATCAAGTGAGTTAATTTCACGCAAATGGCCAAAACTGGCAACGCATTTATATCCTGGACCCAAATATGATTCTATTTTTCCACACTTTGCGGGAGATTCTACAATCACCAACGTTTTTGTAATTGTACTTTGAAATTGTTTACTCATCTTCTTGGTCTTAAGTATATTTAGCAAAATATATTTAAGTCTATTTTCTATGATGAGAAATTTATAGAGATGAAGATGAAATAGAATTTATTTGCTTGAACTGCCTCCATGAAATGTTAACAGCTGGCTTAACTTGCTCTTCCTTTTCTTCGTATTGACTGTTGATCTTATCAGCCTTTCTAAGGGCGCTATCAACGTACAACTTCTTTAGCAACATTCCTACCTCGTATGCACCTTCGTGTTGGTCCAAGTCTCCCTCTTCAATTTTCTTTAACACGTCCAAGAACTGATAAAGAATTTGAAGATCAATCTCATCCTTTCGCACTTTGTTGTAAATGTCGGTATAATACGTGAACAAGAATGTGCACTCTACCATTGCTTCTAAATTTAATTGGTCTGGATCGCTGCCAAACTTCTTCTTCAACATAATCAACGTATTCACGTCTTCGCGAATTTGTTGACTGTGCTTTAAATTGCGTATATTTTCAGTCTGGTCGGCAGTGTCATTTGCCTTGATCATTTGTTGGAGTTGTAACTTTTGAAATTCATCCATTATCAGTTATGATATATTTTAGAATACTATTTTTAAATCATAGAAACAAACTAATATATTTATTTTTGCTGTGGAGTATATTTTATAGTAATATTATATAAGATGTCTTCACCTACAATTCCACCAGCGTTAATGACTGCTCCAGCTGGAGGATCTTATGCAAAAGATGCTATCATTACTCAACAAAATAATGTGGCAAAACATTCTGCAATACTTCAAACTACTGGCGGTAAAGGACACAGAAATAGACGCGGTGGAGCAACTGCAACTGCAACTGTTCCAAAAATGATTTTTGTCCCAAGTCCAGTTAATGGAACACCAAATTCAACACAAAATCTTGCTAACCGAGGTGGACAGGCAGGCCTTCAAGCCAAACAGGGAGGTGGTTTTGATGATTGCGCGGGACAGGGTTCCAGTTGTACTGATGCAGTTATAGCTGCACAAGCTCAAGCAGGCGGAAAACGCCGATCAAAAAAATGGGGGCGCATGAGCGGAGGCAAAAGTCATTCAGTAAATTGGGGATGCATGAGTGGAGGTAAAAAGAGAAGAACCAAAAAATCAAGGAAATCAAAAAAATCCAAAAAATACGGAAAATCTAGAAAATACAGGAAATAGATTGTGTCTATAGATTTGTATTCTATATTAGTTATTTATTTAGAATACAAATAACGAAGAATTATATATTCATAATATAAGTTATGCCAACAGGGAAAAACTGGATTAATTTTATATATGTGAATTTAGGGTTCCTTGCTCAAATATTTGCCCTATATTTTTTCACAATGATGAACGAAATTCAAAAGGACTGGCCAAAATATAGATGCAATCCTATGTTTATGCCATTGTCAAATAATATCAGCGAAGATTTTACTTATTGTATTCAAAATATGCAAACCAATTACATGGGTTATTTGCTTTCTCCATTAAATTACATCACCTCTGGACTAACGGATCTTGGAAATGAGCTTTCCACTAATATTGCTGGAATTAGAGATATGCTTAGCTTTATTAGAACTTTTATTGGTAGTATCGTTGAAAATGTGTTTGGCGTATTTTTAAATTTGGTGATTGCCTTTCAAAAGATAACTATTAGCATTAAAGATTTGGTAGGCAAAATAATTGGTATTGTTGTCACTCTTATGTATGTATTAGATGGCAGTAATAAAACCATGGTCAGTATGTGGAATGGCCCCATGGGACAAATGGTTAAAAATCTTGCCAAACCAAATCAATGTTTTCATCCCAAAACAAAGGTAAAGTTGACAAATGGAAGGGTTTATCTAATGAAAGATGTGCCATTGGGAAGCATTTTGGAAAATGGAAGCCGTGTTAGAAGCGTTATGCGTGTAGACAATTACGAAAACGAAGATCTTTATAAAATTATTGGAAAGGGCGTTTCAGGAGAATCAATATTTGTAACTGGATCCCACTACATTAAAAATGACCGCGGAGAGTTTGTCCAGGTAAAAGATTATGTGGGTGCCGTAAAACAAAATGAATTATTTACTGAGGAATTCGCCTGTTTAATAACAAGTGATCACAAGATTTGTATTGGGGAATGCATTTTCTGGGATTGGGAAGACTATATTTTATTGTCTACATTAAATAATTAGTTATAACATGCGGTTAAAAATTGCACATTATAACATATACCATAATATAAAGTAAATGTCTGCAAATTTAGTTAATGAAATAACGTTGGAGTATTTAATGAGTAAAGAACAGCATGCTAAATTTATGAATAAGAAAAAAGAAGGACTAAGTTCTGGCGAGCGCAAGGATAAGAAGTTTTATAGAAAACGTATATTAAACTTGTCTCGTGATCTTTTGTTGAATCAAGTGCCAGATAAAATGCTTGGTGATGTCCAGTTTGCATTTGATCATTACGTAAAAACATGCATCAATTATTTTAAAATTTTAGATGAAACCGATATTATTCAAGAAGATTATCATGGGATTAAAATATTAAATGATGCATTGGGAGAAGAAGACATTGCTACAACAGCAGCAGATGCTGATAAATTATTAATGCGTACAATTAAAACAAATAAGGGACCTCTTGACAATTTTGTAAAGATTAAGAGCACAAAACCGTCAAATCCGCCTATTATTCCTATTCAAAAAGAAATAAATTTAAAAGACCCTGAACTGAAGAATAAAGGAATTGGCAAAAAGAATAATATCACTAATAAATATGAAGAAACCGCAAAAGAAAACACAAATACAAACACAAAAACAAATACAAGTACAAAAAAAGAGAAAAACACAAAGAAAAAATCGCAAGCATCCAACAAGGAAAAACAAGCAAACGAAAAAGACGATGAGTCACATATTGCGTAAAATACGCACAGGAAAAGATTTCATAAAATTGCAATGTAGTCCAAAGGCAGATAAAAATAATTTTAGCTGTTTTAACGACGAATCTTTAAATAAATTAAAGAATTTATGGAATAAAAGAAATCCTGATAAGACTATAACTACAAATAGTTCAAAGGAAATATGGGAACAATTAAAGAACTACATGTCCACCATTTGCAATAAAGAGTCGTGTTGGTTGAAGCAAAACTTTGTAAAAGGTACCGCAGATGCTCAGCTGTTGGAATCATTTGCTCCTGCTTCTCCAGATGAATGGAAGAAAAAACCAAATGATTGGTTATCTAGTATGGATATTTTGGAAGTTATGAAGCAATATGAGAAGGCTTATAAATGCTTTGAATTTTTGGGTCCATCTCCAATTGATTTTGACACATCCAAGCTTTATGGCGAATGCGTTTGGGAAGAGTTGTGCCATTTCAATTTAGAAGAGCAGATTGCCAAAGGTAAGAAAAAATTTGGTATTGTTTTTAATCTGGATCCACACTATCTAAGTGGTTCACATTGGGTCTCACTCTTTATAAATGTAAAATCCAAATCAATCTTTTACTTTGACAGCGGAGGCGATGAAATTCCTCCAAGAATTAAAAAATTTGTAGATCGCGTTATTGCACAAGGAAAGGCATTAAAACCATCCATTAAATTCAAGTTTGATCAAAATTACCCAGTTGAACATCAATATAATGACAGTGAATGTGGAATTTATACGCTATATTTTATTTCCAACATGTTGGAAGACAAGATAACAGAGGAATATTTGAAAACGCACATTTTAAATGATAAATACATGGCCAAGTTCAGGAAAGTCTATTTCAATGATGAGCTTTAGAATGGTTGTCATTTATTATTTTTTTAAATTACCATATAAAATTATTATTGGATATGATTTATATTCAATAATAATGGCAGGAGTTTATACATTTTTAACAAATGAAAATGCTTCAACATTGTGGGAAGTGTTAAAGGAGAATGCTTTTAAAACTAAGAATCCTCAGGAAATTGTTGCAATGCGTTCTAATTTTAGTCAAAGAATGACAACTTTTTTTGATGAAGAGCGTGAAAATTCCAAGACTCTAATTGATCTTAATAAAAAGTTTATATTAAATTTTATGCAAACAAGTGACAAAAAAATGCAATCAAATGCAATGTCAACAAATAATATGCCAAGTTTAATGCCTGGTAATAAGAGTGGTTTATACAAGGTTGAAGACATACAAGAAGCTAGAATTCAACAGTTTGACAAGCAATATGAACAAAGAAAACAAGAGTTTGAAAATGCCATGACACCAAGGGTCCCAGATTCCCCTAATTTTACAGACAATTTTAATGACGCCCCATTGGAAAATATGGAATCATTAATAGCCGAAACCATGCGTCAAAGAAATTTTGACATTGATCAAATTGTTAATAGTTCAAATACTAACAAGACTGCTGTGGAAAATTGGTTGCACCCACAAGAGACTTCTCTTAAAACGGAGAATCGCGCTTCCAATGAACAAAATTTTAAACTAATCAAAATTGAAAATGAGGAAGTAGGGTCACGATTTTTTGAAAATGACGTGATTAATCTTACGGCGGCAAATACTAATGCAAATAGATCTCCTACCGCAAATGGACAAAAAAAACTTTCATGGGCTGAAAAAAATGAAACTCGTGTTTTTAATACGGATGAAAATGTCTCCATGGATATACGAGAAAGTTCATTTAATCAAATGAAACAAGAAGAGTTTTTTGCAAACCCCTCCTCCACAGACGACATTTTCTCAAGGTTGAAGCCTGTACAACCATCCTTATCCCTTTTTGAAACAGAAACGAGGGAAGAAAAAGGATTTGAACAGGATAATCTATTACAACAGTTTTTACACCTAGATAAGAAGATTGATATAGTTCTTAAAAATCAAACCATATTAATGGAAATTTTGCAAAAAATGCAGTCGCCAATTGAATCTAATTTAGCCAAACAATAGATTATTCTGGAAAAAGTACTTAAAGACCGATCGGGCTATTTCGCCGTAAATACATATTCTCCGTCTTCCTCTGTCAAATATCCCATCAAGATTGGTTGCGATCTGCCATTTTCTAAGGCAATTTGGACTGAATCAAAGTCGTAAACCTCCTCGGTTCCTTTTCTAAGGATATATTTCTTTCCATTTAATTCAATTTCCACTGCCTCCCAATTAACAGTGCGTTTATTAATAGCCGCAATCTTGTCTGTTTCGTCGGCACTAATAGATGGCGTATAAGAAAATTTATCGTTTGTAGGATTACCAAAGTTGAGACATACTAAATTTTCACCAGATCCCGCTCTTGCATGGACTGCACAATCAATAGATGCTTCCTTTATGGCTTTTGTTAAATTGGAACTTACTTCTTCCTTTATAGTGGAGATTTCAAAGAGAGCTTCATCACTAGTAAATGGAACATATTGAAGCTCTTCTCTTCCTGCCTTCTTAACCGAGGATTGTTTTTCTTCTCCTTCTCCTTCTTCTCCTTCTCCTTTCTTTCCCTCTTCTTCTTCATCTTCTTTTTCTTCCTCTAAAGCTAATTTACTAGCAGGATTTACCATGTAAAGACGCTTACTGCGATCTTGACGCTTAAGCTCTATGGATGCATCACTTGCTATCTGCTCAGGCGTAAATGTCATTAAATATAAAAACACTTCCACAGTTTGTAGTGCCTTGGGCAATCCCTGATGACTACAAATACGGCGAGCTCTACCAACTACCTGTTCAACACGAACTGGATGCCAATAAGGCTCCATGATATGAACATATCTAGTATTTCTCAAGTTGATACCCTCTGAGCCAGAAGCAGTAATCATAAACACCTTGATTATTTGACCCATGTTATTGTTGGTTGACATCTGTTTTAAACGATCCACAATTGCAGGTTCTTTAACCAATCCCCAATCTCCATTGTAAATATTACGAATAATTTCCTTTTCCTCTGCGGATTCTGTACCAGTGTAAAGTGCAAATGTTGGCTTACCAAGATCTTTCTCTGGCATGTCAATTTCCCATGCACCAAGGGAATTCTTTTTAATTTTAAACTGTGCAAATCCATTTTGGATTAAAACCATTGTGAAAATGCCGATACCCTCAAGCGTTCTAAACTGACTATAGACAAGATGCAATCCTTGGTATTCTGGGTCCTGAATATTATCCAAAATATGCAAATATTTACGGCTATAAACTTCTAATCCCTCTTTTGACAAATATTCGGCTGAATGCTCGCTCAATTGTTCTACGGCAGCCTTGATTTTTTCTTGATATGATCTGTCGCCAAACTCGTCAATGATTTCGTCGCCTTCAACTTCGCCTTCACCTGTAAAATCTACATCATCGTGCTGATCTTCCACTTCTTGTAAGGCAGCTTCAATGTTTTCTATTTTTCCATCTCCTGGCAAAGGTCTTCCAATTGCTTTTGGCATGACAAAATTGCAATAAAGACGAGAAAAAATCCTATATGTGGAAGAAGGCTCCTTGTATATACCATCCTTGTCAATCTTACCCTTCTTCATCTTGGAATTCTTTTCTATTTTTCTTTCCTGTTGTCTTGCTTGCTCATATACGCCAAATTGATAGTCGCTCATAGGAATTTTTATAACGTGAAAATCCCCAGCTTTGTTAAATGATGGCATAAGACCTTCTTGAGCACTTCTAAAATAAGAAGTTAATCCAATAATGCGACGCTTAAAGAGTTCAACATTTTTTACTTTGTTGGTTTGACCATCTATAAACCATAGTATAAAATCATCCAACTTATCTGGAAGTGCCTTATTCACTTGAACTGTAATGCCAGTTGGTAATACGCTTATATCATTTTGTCTTAAAATGCGTATAATATTTTGCTCAAAACTTTCATCGCTTATTTGACCGCGTTCATCCAATCCACTCATTGATTCTCCCTCAACACCCTGATATCCTTTCCTTGCATCCGTCTTATTCATAAAACCAAAAGGATTTCTTGTCACAGTTAAAACTTTGGATGCGGGAGAATAACTGATGTAATCAAGTACCCGCTCTCTTTCAAGAATAGCTGTTAGCGTCTCGCTGTTAATCTTTGCAGAGGTTTTGACATCCAAAGGAAAATTCCATGTTTTAATATATCCGCGAAGAATGTTGAATAAGATGGCAATCTCATTGGGGTAGTTGATGATTGGAGTTCCAGAGAGCAATACTATGCGCGCATTTGATGCACTTAACAAGAATTCATATAATTTTAATGAAAGCGCACTAGCCATGCCTCTTTTTTGTCCCCTTTTGTCCACCTCTTGTCCCTTCTCCTTTGCAATCTTATTCACAATGCGACTGATAAAGTTGTGCGCTTCATCAATAATAACAACCGCATTATCAAAAAGATTAACTGTATAATTTTCCGTCATTTCGCGGAGTCTTTCACTTCTTAGACCATTATAGCTAATAAACTTGTACTTATTTTGGATCATTTCGTCTTGCTGCTCTTCCAAGCTAGCCCTTTGTTCAGCTGTTAACATATCATAGTTTGATTTAAGCCCTTCTTGATTTGACACATTAATTAACCATGCGCCTCTCTTCCTTTTAACGTATTGCTTGGAAAGGCCAAGAACACTGGCCAAAGTATCTAAAGCTTCTGGGTTAGCCTCTATTGAAATCCACTCCCAGTAATTATTTTTCTTGTATATTACATCTCCGCATTTTTTTAGCTCTTCAATATAGTTTCGCTTGAGTGATGCGGGTGTCATAATAATGATCTGTTTTCCTGATTTCATTCCTTCCGCAAGTGCAATTGATGTGCACGTTTTACCTGAACCAAGACCGTGATAGAGAAGAAGACCACGATAAGGCGTGTACAAATTTAGGTAATCGCGGACAATTTTTTGATGCGTTAACAATGAAAAATCCTTGGATTGATTTCCAATGTTTTCGCATGAAATACCCGCTTCATCACTCAACAATTCTTGGCGATAAGGCTCAAATAAGTCATTTATAAAATTGACAAAGATCTCGCGGTTATTAAGGTAGTAATTGGAAGAAATTATGTTTACTGGTGGTTGAGGTTTGGGGAATCTTTTGGAAAGAGGCACATCTCCAATTTGAATCATTGAACCAGGACCAAAGCGTTCTATGCCCTTTTCAACCTTGGTTGTTCGTCTTTTTCTGGCTGTTGTGCGACTACCCGTTGGCAATTCAATTGTAAATTCGTCCGCCTCTGCAGCCGCTTCTTGTCCCTCTTCCAGACCTCTTAATGAAGCCTCAGTAAGTTTTCTAATTTTTCTAGGTTTAGAGGAAATTTCTGCACCAAGTGATTCTCTTCTCGCACCCATTGATTCTCTCCCCAGTAATTCTCTCCCCAGTAATTCTCTCCCCAAAGTCTCTTTAACACTCACCTTTTTCATACGACTCTTTTTAAGCCTATCCTTAAAATCATCGTCATCATATTCTTCGCCTCTTTCATCTACAATAGCGGGCCCTCCCACATTTACATTTACTGGGTGACACTCCAAATCAGTAGGTTTTATTGCTAATTGTTCAGTATATAGGCCTAAAGGGTTCATATATATTTTCAATATAAAAAACTATTTAGTTTTCTCCAATCTCAGCAAGCGCCTCATTGCAAGCAATTTGCTCGGCCTTTCTTTTGATCTTATGCGTACCTTCTCCCATGAAGACAAAAATTTTTCCATCATTCTTATCTATGTAGTCATGCATAGCCGCAAAAGTTTTTATCTTTTTAATGGGTATCGCGTCTTCGTAAGAAACATTGTAAATTTGTTGTCCAATACATAAATAGACTCCCATCTTGTAACCATCATCCATATCATGACTAATCTCAATATAATGCGGCGTAACCTTGAACTCCTTCTGTATCTTTACCTGCAGAATGTTCTTATAGTTATCATCATTCTGGATAAGAGCAATCCAATTAATATGCTTTTCAAAGATGGTTTCAATAAATTTCTGCGCCATCTGGAATCCTGGACCAGTTGAGAAAAAATTTGTAAACCACCCCTCGTCATCATGTATGCTAATCTTATTGTAATCTAAAAAGAGAGCACCAATAAATGCCTCAAAAAGACAACCCAACTTCTTAAGATTGGTTCTTGTCTTCTTTTCCTCTGCATTTCGCGAAAGGATTAGCCATTTATTTAGAGACATTTCCATGGCGATTCTACCAATAGCCTCATTTTTAACAATCGCAATTTTCTTCTCTGTCATAAACCCTTCATTCTCTTTAGGAAAACGCTTATAAAGGTAATATTTTGTTACCAGCTCCAGAACTCCATCACCTAAAAACTCTAGGCGTTCATTAGACTTGGTCTTTAGTGGAAGGCAATTTGCAGGTCGTTCGCTAATTTGAATATTTTGCTGGAGGTTCTCATATTGGGGTCGCTTTGTATAAGAACGGTGAACAAATGCTCTTTTGTACAGTTCTAAGTTGTAGACAGTTGAAGGCAACCCATAATGAGTGAGAATAGATTGAACTTCATTCAATGTAATCTCAGCATTTTGCGGATTATACGGATTCCAAATTAAGCCATCTTCACCTTTAATTATGTCATCATCGTGCAAAAGAGATTTTACGTCGGTCATTGTATAGTATATATTAAGAGCAATTAACTTTATATTGGTTTTATAATGTGTTAATTTTTATTTTAGAGTTTTGCATTTTGTAAAAATGTTAAAATTCTATTTATACAAAATATTTAGGGCTTTAAATTTTAAATAAAAAAAAATATTTGGGTAGTATATATCATGGTGTACATGTCAGGTAGTAAAATGTCTCGCAATCAAGCGTCAATTATTGCGCGCCCCACATGCGGTGGCGTTAAGAAGGGCGGTCTTGCCCCTAGCATTGGTCATTTTTTGTCAAGCAATCCTAACTTAATTAGAGCCACACAAACATCTATTCAATCACGTTTCTGCCTTTTTGATTTTAACAAAACTATCCAAACACAAAAGTATGGATACCATGCTTCACATGGTGGAAACATGGGTTAAGCGTAACCTTAGCATTGTCAAGAATCTTTGCATTATATTATTTAGTTCTACACAAATTAAATAATATATATGAAAAATAATATAACAACTTTGTTACTTACTTACTATAATGATCATTCGTCTGGATAACCGTGAGGCTGACTTGCTTAATGCTTGTAAATTTATAATTAGCTGCAGTCCATCGTTTAAAGATTTGCAAATAGAAGTAGTCAATTTGCCAATTGGTGATGCTATTTTAATAGATGAGAAGGAAGAAAATGAAGATCTTAAGGAAAAGGTTATCATTGAACGCAAGTCACTCAATGATTTGGCTGCCAGTATTAAAGATGGTCGTTACGAAGAGCAATCATATCGTTTAAATGGAGCCGCCGTGCATAATCATAACATTATTTATTTGATTGAGGGAGACTTGACTAAATTCAATCTGTTTAAACAGAGGATGGATAAGATGACGCTTTATTCGTCCATTATTTCATTAAACTATTACAAGGGATTTTCAGTTTTTAGAAGCAATGACATTCAAGAGACGGCAATAATTATTTGTAATATGGCATATAAGTTATCAAGAACTGCACGCGATGGAAAGATTCCATTTTATAAGAATCGTATTAATAACCCTATTCCTAGTCCAAATGCAAACGATGTTTTAACAAATCAAAATCAAAATCAAGATCAATGTCAAAATCAACCTGTTGAATTACATAATAGTGAGGCTAATAATAATGACGAAAATGTGCATGATGAAAAGGACTACTGTAGCGTGGTTAAAAAGGTAAAAAAGGAAAATGTAACTGCTGAAAATATTGGTGAGATTATGTTGAGTCAAATTCCTGGTATAAGTTCAGTCTCGGCGATTGCAATAATGAAACATTTCAACACCATTAGCAATCTGTTTTCTTGTATAAAGGCCGATGAAGCTTGTTTAAAGGACATTACTTATGTAAATTCAAAGGGGCAAACTAGAAAGATCAGTAAGACGGTTATTGGAAATATTTCAAAGTATTTGAAACAATAAATTATTGTTAATACAAATATTTAAAGCTAACGTATAATGTAAAATATTAATGAAGATTATAGACTGTTTTACATTTTACAATGAAGTTGACATGTTAAAATATCGTTTAGAAGTATTAAATGATGTTGTTGACCATTTCGTAATTGTAGAAGCAACGCATACACATGTTGGTGGAGAAAAGATGATGTATTTTGAACAAAATAAAGAAATTTTTGAACCATATATGAGTAAAATTATTTATATTGTGGTGGATGATTTTCAATATGAACAGTCAAATATTAACATTGGAAATGGAGAACAATGGAAGAATGAAATTCATCAAAGAAATTGCATTAAGCGTGGACTTGATTTAATAGATTTAAACCCTGATGATGCAATTACTATTACAGATTTAGATGAAATTCCTGATCCAAATACATTGCAAAAAATTAAAAATGGAGAAATTATTGTAGATGTAAACATTTTAGAACAAGATTTATACTATTATAATTTAAATACTATTTATCACGGAAAATGGTATCATCCTAAAATTTTAACATTTAATAGGTTTTCAACTTTGGGGTTGGAGTGCAATGATATTCGTTTTCATAATAGTTGTCCTGTTATTAAAAGTGGGGGCTGGCATCTAAGTTATTTTGGAGACGCGCATTTTATTAAAAATAAACTGCAAAATTTTACGCACCAGGAATACAATAATGACTTTTTTACAAATACAGATTATATTAACGCAAAGATGCAGGAGGGAACAGATTTATATAATCGCTCTACCGAGCAATTTAATAGAGTTTCAATTAGCAACAATTTATATTTGCCTCCGCTAGCAGATATATTATTGAAAAAATACATAACATTTTAAAAATTTAATAAAAATTTAATATTGTTATTTTTATAATGGACGTTTTATTTGGATTAGTTTTGCTCTGGGCATTTTATACATTGTACAAATATGTTATGTCTGCAAACTATAGCGCAATTATTGTATCAGTTGTAGTGTATTTATTACTCTCATTATTGATAAAAAATAAAACTACTATACTTTTATTAACCATTACACTAACAAATTGTTTCCTGTTGTGCAAACTATTAAGTCGCATATTTTCACTTGTAAAAATATTTACAAAAAAATCTGTGTAAAAAATAATTTTGCAAAAATAATACACTAAATAATATGTCAAATAACATGAATTATTTTTTAATTCATATTATATATAAATGAAAGAAGATCTGTTTAAAATGATTGGACTGTTTTTTGCAGTTCTATTTTTAGTTTATTTAGCAGTCAAAGGTATGAAATTACATTTCCAAGTTGTAGAAGGCTTAACAAATAAGTCTGCAAGTGAAAGGGATGACTCTTCAGGATCATCTCATGGAGAAGCAGGAGATGCCGCAAGCTATGCTGCTGCCATTAAGGCCAGATCAATTCAAATCCAAGATGGTCTTCTCATAGACAAGTACAGAAGCGACTATGAAAATGTTCTTATCAATATGGATGACCATTTAAAT
>Ga0194055_10000026_pt1 | contig 93574 bp, 83 predicted proteins | sample SepL449m_MetaG_FD_155482 | JGI IMG/M metagenome (GOLD analysis project Ga0194055, IMG submission 155482) | Anoxic zone freshwater microbial communities from boreal shield lake in IISD Experimental Lakes Area, Ontario, Canada - Sep2016-L442-9m | ecosystem: Environmental > Aquatic > Freshwater >... | reverse complement strand
TGCGCTGCAAGGTCTAGGCGCTGGCGGATTGATGGGTCTTACTTTCGTAATTATTGGTGACATAGTTTCACCCCGCGAACGTGGCAAGTATCAAGGTTACTTTGGCGCAGTCTGGGGTCTTGCATCAGTTGCCGGTCCATTGCTTGGTGGTTTCTTCTCGGATCACGGAACGATTCTTGGCATTACCGGATGGCGATGGATTTTCTATATAAACATTCCGTTTGGAATTCTTGCAATGGTGGTTACATCAATTGTCTTACATATTCCTAAAGTTAAGCGCGATCACAATATCGATTACCTAGGCGCACTTTTGATGGTCATTGGTGTGGTTGCCATCCTGCTAGGAGTTTCTGTTTATGGTCCGGAAAGCGGTTGGACCGATCCGAAAACTTTAATTTTCCTCCTGGGTGGAATTTTATTCGCCGTGGTTTTCTTGTTCTGGGAAAGCAAAGCCGTAGAGCCAATTTTGCCGCTATATCTCTTTAAGAATCACACGTTCTCGCTTACTTCTGTGCTCGGCTTCGTGGTAGGTGCCGGAATGTTTGGTGCAATCGTTATGTTGCCGCTCTACCTACAAGTTATTCAGAGAAATAGCGCGACATCCTCGGGTCTTAAGCTAATTCCGTTAATGCTCGGCATTGTCTCAATGACTATAACTAGCGGAAAAATGATTTCTTCCACCGGAAAATATAAGAAATTCCCGGTATTAGGAACGTTGTTGATGACTATTGGATTATTGCTAATGAGCCGTTTGGATATTGATACACCTTATTGGGAAGTTTCAATCTATGCAATCATCGTGGGTGCAGGATTAGGTCTATCAATGCAGACTCTTGTAATCGCGTTGCAAAATGCAGTTGATTTCAAAGATTTAGGTATCGCTACGAGCTCAAACACTTTCTTTAGAAGTCTTGGTGGCGCATTTGGAACTGCAATTTTTGGCACAATTCTCAATAATCGAGTTTCGCATAACCTTTCTACCGGTTTCGCAGATTTAGCAACAACTAATCCCGCAATACTTGCTGGTGTTGATCAAACGCAGATTGCAAGCCTGAGAAATAGCACTGCAGGATTAGCAAATCTTCCGATTGAAGTACAAAATGTTGTGCTCAATGGATTTGCTAACGCTTTCCACGTGGTATTTCTATCGGCAGCGCCCATCATGTTTGTTGGATTCCTCTTCTCGCTATTTCTTAGAGAGAAACCGCTACAAAGCGGTGCGGATCATGCAACGGCAAAACATGAAGCATCTGGAGAGGCGCTCGGCTAATCAAACGGTTTAAATCACCGTTTGCCGACCTACCCAAAGAAGTAGCGGTAGTTACTGCCGTTTCGTTTTTCGTCGCGCTTGGTTTTGGCTTAATCATTCCGGCCATTCCAATCTTCGCTAAATCTTTTGGCGTCAGCAATGCCGCAATTGGGCTAGTAGTTTCTATGTTCGCAATTACTCGCTTAGCTTCTGGCTTAATATCCGGAAAATTAGTAGATCGATTCGGCGAGCGTTTAACGCTTGGAAGCGGCTTATTTATGGTCGCATTCTTTGTATTTCTCTCCGGGTTAGCGCAAAGTTACGAGCAATTACTCTTCTTACGCGCAGCTGGTGGATTAGGTTCATCAATGTTTTCAGTTGCTTCCGGTTCGTTAATCTTACGAGTTGCTAGCGATAGCCAACGTGCTCGCGCCCAATCGGTTTATAACGGCGGATTCTTAGTTGGCAGCATCGCTGGTCCAGCTTTCGGTGGCGCTTTGATTGCCTTCTCACCACGCGCACCATTCTTTATCTATGCGGTAACACTCTCTATTGCTGGATCAATCGGTTTATTTTATTTACATGAAGCGCGTTTTGGAACTAAAACCGAGAACGATGATTCACAACCAGCTACAAAAATGTTAGAAGCTTTAAAAATTCGACCATTCCGTTACGCGCTGATCATGACATTTCTTTCAACTTGGGTTTTATTTGGGGTTCGCTCCTCAATACTTCCGCTATTTGTAACTGAAGAATTGCATGGCACAACCACCATTGTTGGATTTGGTTTTACGTTAAGCGCACTTGCACAAGGTTTAATTTTGATTCGCGCTGGCAGATTTTCCGATAGCTCAGGTAGAAGAGCAGCGCTACTAATAGGTTTTGCAATGATTTCAATTGGATTGGGCTTTTTAATCTTTGCCACTACAACTTGGATGTTTATGCTCTCGATGCTCTTCTTTGGTCTTGGCGGTGCATTCGGCGGTACCGGTGCAGCTTTAGTTGGCGATGTAATTAAAGGGCGAAGCGGAAAAGTTATTGCGATATTTCAGATGGCAGGCGATGCGGGAATGATGGTCGGTCCGATTTTGCTCGGGTATATCTCTGACATCTCTTCCTACCGCACCGCCTTTGCCACTACAGCAATTGCATTTTCTATTGCGATATTACTTGCAGCTCGCCTACCTGAAACTAGAAACTTAGTCGCGACGCAAGATCGAAATTAAGCGTAAAACTTCCAAATAAAGCCAGACAATTGTGACCATCAAGCCAAAGGCTGCAATCCATGATTGTTCCTCTGGTGCGCCAGCGCGAATTCCTTTTTCGATCTGATCGAAATCTAGAACCAAAAAGAAACTAGCAATTGCAACGCCAGCAATAGCGAGAAGTGGCCCAACTGAACTTAGCCCGTAGAGACCAGCGCCGTTACCTAAGTTAAAGAATGCGCCGCCAATCAAACTTGCTACGCCAAGAATTAGATACCCAATTGCGGCTCCCATAAGTGCGCGTTGAAATTTTGGGGTAGCCCGTACTCGGCCACTCTTATATGCGAATAGCACACCAGTAAATGCGGCAAGCGTTGCAACAACTGCTTGCACCACAATTCCGCTATAGATTTCATTATAGATATGGCTAATTACGCCAAGTGCTAAACCTTCTAGCGCTGCATAAGCAATGACCAGTGGTGGACGAACTGTCTTTCCAAATGAAATCACCATGGCGAGAATAAAGCCACCAAATACTCCGAGCATTAGCGCTCCGCCGCCAAGATTAGAAGTCCAAGCAACTGCGCCAACGGCGACTAATACTGCGAACAAAATTCCAGTACGAGTAATGACATCATCTATTGTCATCCGACCAGTTCGCATTGAAGATGCAGCCGGTGCGTTAAATGTTCTCTCTAGTTGATCAGCAGAAACATCGCTAGTCGTAGTTGTATCCATCGCGGCATAGCCACGTTGGTTAAAAGCCCGTCCTAAAACAGGATTTGAACTTTGCATTACTTCCCTTTCGGTTGGTGGAACCCACATATTAAAGGATTTTCCTGAGAGTGCCCTCGGTCGGGGTCGAACCGACACTTGGAGGATTTTAAGTCCTCTGCCTCTGCCATTGGGCTACGAGGGCGTACCTAACTGGGCAAATCTACCTGCTTTTTTTATCACCAAATCCAACTGCTTTTCGGTTAACTTTCCGGTAAATGTGTTTTGTTGGCTCGGGTGGTAACTAGCTATTACTAAGCGAGTGGCACCATCTTTTCCTTTAAATTTGAAGTTAGCGCCATGGCCGAATTTTGGCGTGGGTTTTGGCATCGTCTCACCTAGAGCGGTTAGCGCTGAAATAGTCGCACCCCAAGCAAAGTTACCCAGCACCAGGATTGATTTTAAGGTTGGAAAAAGTAATTCCATTTCGCGATGCAGCCAAGGCGCACAGATAGCTTTCTCTTCAGTACTTGGTTTGTTATCGGGTGGCGCACATCTAACAGCGCATGCAATCCGTGAAGTTGGAAGTTCTTGGCCATCGTTACGGTCCACGCTGATTGCAATCTTTGCTAAACCATTTCGATAGAGCGAACCAAATAACCAATCACCAGAACGATCTCCGGTAAAGATTCGGCCAGTTCGGTTTGCGCCATGTGCTCCGGGCGCTAAGCCAACAATGAGAAGTGAAGCGTTTTCAGAACCAAATCCCGGGATTGGTTTCCCCCAATATTTTTCGGTTTCATAAGATTTGCGTTTGGTAATTGCAACTTCTTCACGCCAATCCACTAGGCGTGGGCAAAGTTTGCAACTAGTGATTGCTTTATCTAATTCTGATAAAGATTTAATTTTCTTTGGATCTTTTACCATTTTAACTAATCGACCACGCCATGCCATCGAGTATGTCGGATTCAGAAGCCACGAATTCCTTAGCGCCGGTTGCGAGCATAATTTGGGAGAGTACTAAAGAGCCAGCTGCGATTACATCTACCCGACCAGTATGCATATAGCCGAGCTTTTCAATTTCACTTCGTTCCATTCCTTGAAAACGTTTTGCAACTGCTAAAGTTTTTTCTGCACTAATTCGAGATAAATGAATTGCATAGCGATCGTAATTATCTAAATTTAAAGCAGCCGCAGCCACGGTGGTGGCAGTACCAGCGACCGCGATTAGAGTCTTAGCTTTAGTGATTGGTACTGCTTTTGCGGCAACCGCAATTGCTTCATCGATATCGCTAATGGCTTCAACAATAGAGCCTGGGGTCGGCGGGGCTGAAGTGAAATGTCGCTCGGACATTCGGACGCATCCGATGTTAACGCTTTTAGCGAACTCAACCTTTTCATTTCCGTATACAAATTCAGTTGATCCGCCACCGATATCTACAACTAAGAATGGGCCATCAGAAAGTGCGAGTTCCTTTGTTGCTCCGATAAATGAGAGCGCAGCTTCTTCTTCGCCTGGAATTACTTCTGGTTTGATGCCAAGAATTGATTCAACTCCATCTATAAATAAGTCACGGTTGGTAGCATCGCGAGTGGCACTGGTGGCACAGAAGCGAATTTTCGTAGCGCCACGTTTTGAAATTTCAGCGCTGAATTGTTGCACAGCAGCAAGTGTCCGATCGATTGCATCTGGATGGAAGGATTTCGTTTTATCAACGCCTTGGCCAAGGCGGACAATCTCCATAGTGCGTGAGACTTCACGAAAATTTCCATTATCGATATCGGCAATTAGAAGTCGAATTGAATTGGTGCCACAATCGATTGCAGCTACTCGAGTCATTTAGTAGCAGCTTCGTCACAAGTGCCGTTAAGCCACCATTTAGGTAACTTTGCTAACGCTTCATCGCCAAGTGGATTAACGCCAGGTCCAGCTGCAAGTGAATGTGCAATTAGCGAGTGCAAACATTTAACGCGATCTGGCATACCGCCAGCCGAGATATCTGCTAATTCTGGAACTTCGATTCCAAGAGCTGCGCGCGCTGCTAAGTAATCAAAGTGGGCTGCTACATATTCTCCGGAAAGTTCTGGATCACTCTCTAACCGAGCGTTCATTTCAGCCATTAAACCGCTAGATTCTAAAGTCGAAATTGCGCCAGTTAGCTTTGGGCAAGTTGCATAGAAAAAAGTTGGAAATGGCGTGCCATCGCTTAGCCGAGGTGGTGTTTCAACAACAGTTGGGGAGCCACAGTCACAACGATGCGCGACTGCATGAACATCTCTTGGAGTTCGTTGCAATTGAATTTCGATAGCGTCTAAATCTTGTTGAGTAGGTTTTTCACTCACGGATTTGTTGCTCCAACCGAAGTTATGGAAGAGATCACGCGCGCATACCAAGGAATTCCGATAGGAAATTTTTCATTTACTGGCGCTGCCGTATTTGCATCCGTAGATACTGCTTCATTGGTTCCGATAACAATGTATTGCCGTTCTCCTGGCATTACAAAATGCAAACGTTCTCGCGCTTGAGATTTAACATAATTTGGATCACGCCAGAGTTGTAACTCGGCAAGGGCAGCGTTTAATTTTTTCTGATTGTCTGCAACATCTGCTTGCAGCGCACTAATTTGAGCTCGCTGCGCAAAATAATGTTGAGTTGGTGGTGCCAAAGTTATTGCCATGGCAAAACTTACGAAGAACAAAACGAGTAAACGTCCTGAAATACCTTTTTCAGTTAGGAATGATCCCAGCGCTACGTGCGGCCTTTTAAACCGCTGCTTTTTCATAATGAAAGGTTAATTCTCAAATTGAGAATCGAGGAAATGCGCCGCGCCCGTCGTAACGAGCACTTTCGCCAAGTTCTTCTTCGATGCGAAGTAGTTGGTTGTATTTAGCAACTCGCTCGCTTCGAGCTGGTGCCCCAGTTTTGATTTGACCGCACTCTGCCGCTACTGCTAAATCTGCAATCGTAGTGTCTTCGGTTTCGCCTGATCGATGGCTCATCATGGAGCGGTACCCAGCGCGGTGTGCCATTGCAACTGCATCAAGGGTTTCAGTAAGCGTTCCAATTTGGTTTACTTTAACTAGAAGCGCATTCGCAGTATTTGCGGCGATCCCACGAGCTAGGCGTTCTGGATTAGTTACAAATAGATCATCACCAACAAGTTGTACTCGGCCGCCTAATTCATTTGTGATTTCAGCCCAGCCATCCCAATCATCTTCAGAAAGTGGATCTTCGATAGAAACGAGCGGGTATGAATCCACTAAGCCTTTGTAATAAGAAATCATTTCCGCAGCGCTCAATTTCTTGCCTTCGAAAGCATATTTCCCATTGCTATGAAACTCGGTTGCGGCAACGTCCATTGCTAATGCAATTTCTTTACCAGGCTTAAAGCCTGCTTTTTCAATTGCTTCTAAAATCAAATCTAGCGCTGCGCGATTACTATCGAGGTTTGGTGCAAAGCCACCTTCATCGCCGATGCTGGTCGCAAGTCCGCGCTTTTTTAGCACAGCTTTTAAGTTATGGTAAATCTCGGCACCCCATCGAAGTGACTCTTTAAAAGTTGGGGCTCCAATTGGTGCAATCATAAATTCTTGAATATCAACATTTGTATCCGCGTGTGCGCCACCGTTAAGAATGTTCATCATTGGCACGGGCAACATGCTTGCATTAGGTCCGCCGATGTATCGGAAGAAAGATAAATCAGAACTTTCTGCCGCTGCTTTAGCGACTGCGAGTGATACTCCCAGAATTGCGTTAGCACCGAGTCGAGATTTGTTCGGGGTGCCATCTAAATCAATCATGATTTGATCGATTGCGCGTTGGTCTTGCGCTTCAAGCCCTTCAAGGTTTGGTGCAATTTCATCAATTACAAAGTTAACGGCTTTTTCAACACCTTTACCTAAGTAACGAGAACCGCCATCACGTAATTCGGCAGCTTCAAATGCACCGGTTGATGCCCCGCTAGGAACAGCCGCTCTCGCATTCGTGCCATCTTCCAAAATTACTTCGACTTCTACTGTTGGATTTCCGCGGGAATCTAAAATTTCTCTTGCGCCAATTATTTCAATCGCTGCCACGGTAATCTCCCAGTTTGAAGTTCGCGAGCTTTCAAATTATTTACTAAGTCTACAGGGTCTTTTCGTTTGCTAATTTTTCCGCGTATTTGAGCGAAACTTTTCGAAGTGCTGCCTCCGGGTCAATTCCATTTTCAACGGCCCATGCAGTGAAGGAAAAAATAGCTTCTCCTAAATCGCTCTCCAGATCTTTTGAATTATCAAGAATTGATTTAGGTAAATCTGTATTTGGGCGAGCTAATTTATTTTTCTCCGCCCGGTGTAGCAATTTGGCTGCCAATTGCAAAGCAGGTTGGCCAAGTGGCACGCCATCTATTGGTGAGGTTCTTCCTTTTTCTGCATTCTTAATCTGATCCCAATTTTGCTTAACTTCTTCACTGGTGTTAGCCACTACATCGCCAAATACATGAGGATGGCGATTAATTAGCTTTTCGGTAACGCTCGCAGCCACATCGTTAATCGAGAACGGAGCGGATTTATCTTCTTCGGCTATCCGCGAATGGAAATAAACCTGAAGTAATAGATCGCCAAGCTCTTCTTTGATTGCAGCGCGATCACCACTCTCCACCGCTTCGACATATTCGTAGGACTCTTCTAATAAATATTTGAGCAAACTTTCATGTGTTTGCTCGGCATCCCAAGGACAACCTCCGGGAGAACGAAGTCGGTCCATAACTTCTGCTAAGCGCTTTAGTTCATCAGTGTTCATTAACAAATAGTAATTTTGATTATGGAGTTACAGCGCCATTTGTAGCATCTGCTGCTTCAATTTGAGCGGTTAAATCGTTCCATTTTCCAAATTTTGGGTTAATTACAATTTTTAATGACTTGGCTTTTTCAATTACTAATTGTTGAACTGCAGCATTTGCATCGGCTTCGGAAAGTCCGGATGAAACTGCAGCTTGAGAAAGCTTGGCGATAATTAGATCGCGCCGCAAAATATCTACAATGTTAGAAGGTGCCAACGTTGCATTTACTAAAACGTTTGGCAGGGAAGCTTCGCCGCCCACGTTTTTTATAACTGTTACGCGATATGAATCAACCTCTGCTTGCGTAATTGTGATTTTATCTTCAATTGCCAATTCTTCGATAATTTTATTTGTAATTAAGAATTGCAATTGACTGCGATTTAGCGCATCGCCAGTCTCTAATTGCATCTGTGAAGTATCGGTCTTTGCACGCTCGGCAAGAATTTCTGCGATGCTATCTTCAACTATCTTCATTGATATTTCAGTTCCGCCAATTGTTGCGGCCGAACTCATATTTGAACAACCAGATAGAAATAGACCACTAATTAAAATTAGTGCAGCCGCCATAAAACGTTTCACAAAGAACTCACTTTCATTTAGTTGAAGTAATTGCCTGCATCGCCCAGGTAAGGAGTTCAGTATTCCGTATCTCCTCACTTTCTGGAGAATCGGCTATGGATGAGCGGCCGGATTGCAGATTTAGCGGGGATTTTGGACGGGCAATCAAGATTATTTTGATGGCGTTCTTTATTAATGTACCTGGATAAAGGCGTTGCATTCTTAACTGCGTGGATTCTGGGAGCAGAACTTCGCCAATTCTCAGGAAATTTCCTTGGAGAATAACTTCGGTAATCCCCAGATTTTTTGCCATGACTCTTAAAGCGGCGACTTGCAAAAGCACATTTACGACGCTAGTTGGTTCACCAAAACGATCTACCATCTCTTCACGAATTGCATCGATATCGCTCTGTTGTTGGGCATCAGCTAGACGCCGATATATGTCGAGGCGTAACCGTTCACCTGGAATGTAATCGTGCGGTAAATGTGCAGTAACAGGGAGTTCTACCCGGCATTCTTTTAAACGAGGTGTTTCGTCAAAATATCCAGTTTTATATTCATTTACAGCTTCGCCAACCATTCGCATATATAAATCAAAACCAACGTCAGCAATATGGCCACTCTGTTCGCCTCCAAGCAAATTTCCGGCTCCACGAATTTCTAAATCTTTAAGCGCTACTTGCATGCCCGAACCTAAATCAGTGTGTGTTGAGATCGTGGTTAATCGATCGAGCGCAAGTTCAGTTAGTGGTTTATCTACAGGATATAAGAAATACGCATAAGCACGTTCTCGGCTTCGACCAACGCGCCCACGTATCTGATGCAGTTGTGAAAGTCCAAATAAATCTGCGCGCTCTACTAATAAAGTATTTGCATTGGCAACATCAATACCATTTTCAATAATTGTGGTGCAGACTAAAATATCAAACTCGCGGTTCCAGAAAGCTAAAATTACTTCTTCTAAAGCAGTTTCATTTATCTGGCCATGAGCAATTGCAATACGCGCTTCCGGAACTAAAGTTCGTAACTTTGCTGCAGCAATATCAATACTCTCCACCCGATTGTGAATATAGAAAACTTGACCATCGCGGAGTAGCTCCCGATGAATTGCAGCAGTCACTTGTTTATCATCCTGTGGGCCCACATAAGTAAGGACGGGATGGCGTTCTTCGGGCGGTGTGGTTATTGTGGACATTTCGCGAATACCAGTAATCGCCATCTCTAAAGTTCTTGGAATTGGTGTAGCCGACATTGAAAGTACATCTACAGAAGTGCGCATCTTCTTTAAACTTTCTTTATGTTCCACGCCAAATCGCTGCTCTTCATCAACTACTACTAAACCTAAATCACGAATTACTACATCTTGCGAAAGCAGCCGATGGGTTCCAATTACGATATCAATTGACCCATGAGCTAAACCATCGAGAATTTCTTTATTTTCTTTCGCAGAATTAAAGCGAGACAACCCCGCAACCTTAATTGGGAATCCGGTATATCTATCGGTAAAAGTAGCGAGATGTTGTTGCACAAGTAAAGTAGTTGGTACCAACACTGCAACTTGCTTGCCATCTTGTACCGCTTTAAAAGCGGCACGCACTGCTATTTCGGTCTTGCCATAACCAACATCTCCGCAAACAATTCGATCCATTGGATACGGCCGTTCCATATCACGCTTAACTTCATCAATGGTGGAGAGCTGGTCTGGGGTTTCTACGTATGCAAATGCATCTTCAAGTTCTCGTTGCCAAGGTGTATCTGCGGAGAATGCAAAACCTGGCGCGCTGGTACGAGCAGCATAAAGTCGGATTAACTCACCAGCTATTTCCTTTACCGCTTTACGTGCTCGAGATTTTGCTTTTATCCAATCAGAACCGCCAATTCGATGAACTGCAGGCGCTTCGCCACCGACATATCTTGTAACTTGTTCTAGTCCATCAGTTGGCACATAAATTCGATCACCTGGTTGTCCGCGCTTTGATGATGCATACTCAATTACCAAATACTCACGAACTGCGCCACCAAAATCTCGCTTAACTAATTCAATATATCTGCCTACGCCGTGCTGTTCATGTACAACATAATCGCCGGCTTTTAGTTCTAAAGGATCAATAGTTTTCTTACGGCGTGATGGCATTTTTGCGCCATCTCCTGTGGTGTTTCGATGTCCAGAAATATCTTTATCGGTTATTAATACAACTTTTATAACATCGTTGATAAAACCAAACTCAAGAGTTGAAGTTGTCACGATTACGCCATCTCTGGTTGGCGCACTTTTTATCGACTCACTTTTTCTTACCGGTATATCGGAATCAACCAAGATATCGAAATAGCGATCTGCTAATCCATGTCCATGAGCAGATAGGAGAACTAAGTAACCATTGCGTAGCCAATTAGAAAGATCGGCAACTACTTTTTCGTTATTACCTTTATACGGTTCGTGAGGTAGAAAATCTGCAATAAAAGTTGAATCTTCACCTCCGAAATTGTTAATACTTCGCCAACCAAAGTTGCGATTGTTTTGGGAATATTCACGGAGCTCTTCAAAAGATGAATAGGTTCCGCCGCCTAATAGATTCCTTAAATCAATAGGCGTTGCGCCGCCATTTGCAGCGTTAGACCAGGCCGCTTCTAAGAATTCATTGCTGGTGTTAACTAAATCTAAAGTTCGGGAGCGATTTCGTTCTTCATCTAGGAGGATTATTTCGGTACCTTTATTTAAATAAGATAATAACGGCTTCATCGAAAGCGATAGCGCTGATGCCAACGATTCCATTCCTTCTACATATGCGCCTTCCGATATTCGAGTGCAAATATCAGTTAGCTCTGGATATGCACTAGCTAGCGCAAGTGCGCGGGTCTTTACATCATCAGTAATTAGAAGTTCGCGACAAGGCAATATTTCTAATTTTCCAAGATAGGGAGTAAAAGTTCTTTGATCAGAGACTGCGAAATAGCGCATCTCTTCAATTTCATCACCGAAAAAATCAATACGGACTGGATGTTCTTCTAGCGGCGGAAAAATATCTACGATGCCGCCGCGAACTGCAAAATCTCCACGCCGTTCAACTAAATCCGTTCGGGTGTAAGCCATAAAAGTAAGTTGCGAAACCAATTTAGAGAGCGAAATTTCATCTCTAATTTCTAATTTTAATAAAGGGGTTTCGGTGATGGTGGCTACAAGCGGCTGAATTAAGGCCCGAATTGGTGCGATCAGTATTTTTGCTTTCCCGGTTGCGTTCTGTAATTGATATAGCGCATGAATTCGTTTCGCGACCGTGTCACTCTTTGGACTTAATTTTTCATGTGGCAGCGTTTCCCAAGCTGGAAATTGAATTATTGCTTCGTTGCCCAATATGGCTGCGATTTCAGTGGCAATATCTTCAGCCCGTCGACTTGAGTGGGTGACAATCACAATATTCTTGGTCGCAGCGCGATGGCTTAATAAGAATGGGGCGAGTGAACCGGTGCATACAACATCGGAAATATCGTCTGCGAAATATTTATCTAGATCCATCGCGCTCTCGAGTACATCTAATAAGCCATGCATAACCGCTCCCTTCATACTTACGCAACGCGAATTGGCCCCAACTTTCAATACCTGGGGTATCAAAGGGGGCTTACGAAGGAGATTCTACCGCCGGCTAGCGATTAAGGAGTATTTCTTCACCGATAATTGGTAAACCACTAAAGAGAAATTTAAGAATTGAAATCTTGTTGGGTTTTTTCAAGTCCTTGCGTGATTAGCGATTCAATGGCGTCGCCACCCTCGGCTAGAAAGACTTCTAGATCTTTCTTCTCTTGGCTAGCAAATTGCTTTAGCACAAAATCAGCTGGATCCTGCTGGCCTAGTGGGCGACCAATTCCCATTCGGATTCGGTAATACTCGCCGCTTCCCATTGATTGGGTAATACTTTTTAGCCCGTTGTGGCCATTGTCGCCACCACCAAGTTTCACTCGAATCGAATTGAAATCAATATCTAATTCATCATGGATCACAATAATTTGATCTGGCGCAATCGAAAAATAATCAGCTAAACCTTTTACTGGACCGCCAGATTCATTCATATAAGAACGCGGTCTTGCCAGAATTAAAACTGGAGTTTCGCCGCCAACGCCTAATCGAATTTCAGCAATATCTGCGCGCGCTTTATGAGACGAAAACTTTGCTTGAGATTGTGCCGCCATTCGCTCAACTACAAGCGCGCCAATATTGTGACGAGTATTCGCATATTCCGGACCTGGATTACCGAGTCCGACAATGAGCCAACGATTAGCCATGACGCAAGGTTAGCGTCGCGGAAAGAAAAGTTACTTCTTTTCTTCTTTCGCGGCTTCGCCTTCAGCAGGAGCGGCAGCAACAGCGGCAGCATCGCCTTCAGCAGGAGCGGCAGCAACAACTTCTTCTTGTGCTGCGCGAACTGAAAGGTGAACTACTGTCATCTTTGGATCGCTAACCAGAATTACGCCAGCAGGAAGAACTACATCAGCAGCGTACTTAGATTCGCCAGCCATTAAGCCAGACATATCAAGTTCTAAGAATGCTGGAATTGCAGTTGCTTCTGCTTCAACTTCAATCGTGTTATTAACGTGTTCCAAAATTCCATCGCGATCAAATTCACCGGTAGCGTGAACTGGAACAGCAACAATAACTTTTTCACCGCGACGGACAATTACAAGATCTATATGTTCAAGCGTTCCTTTTAGCGGATTACGAACGATTGACTTAGGTAGTACTAATTCTGTTTTGCTTCCAAGATCTATATCAAGAAGTACGTTTGCAGTTTTGATTGCAATTCCGACTTCACGTGCTGGAAGTGAGATGTGAGTTGGTTGCTCGCCGTGACCATAAATAACCGCTGGAACTAAGCCATCACGTCGTGCTTTTCGGGAAGGACCTTTACCAAATTCGGTACGAATGGTTCCCTTAATTGTTATTTCAGCCATCTTCGTTTGCTCCTGTGTCTTCGTCGATTACGGATTGTCGAGATTTATCCCTCGCCGTTACATGCGTCAGATTAGTGGGAGCGGTCGAGTTAAAGCAAAACGGCAATTATCTGCCGCGTAAAAGCGGGGCTAGCTCATCCCATCGAAAAGACTTGTGACTGAGCCATCTTCAAAAACTTCGCGGATAGCCCGGGCAATTAATGGCGCAATTGGGAGCACCGTTAAATTCGAGAATTTATTCTCTTCCGAAATTGGCAACGTATCGGTAATTACCACTTCACTCACTTTTGAATTACGTAATCGCTCTGCAGCAGGACCAGAAAATACGGCGTGAGTCGCGGCGATGATTACCTCTTTTGCGCCAGCTTCAATAAGCGCATCGACCGCTTTTGTAATCGTGCCAGCGGTATCGATCATGTCATCAATAACTACGCAAGTTTGACCGGTTACATCACCAACAACGCGTCCGGTAATCGACTCGTTAGGAATGCGTGGATCGCGAGTCTTATGAATAAATGCAATTGGGCAGCCGCCAAGCAGATCGCTCCAACGTTCTGCTACCCGTACCCGTCCGGAGTCTGGCGAAACAATGGTTAGACGGGTGCGATCAACTTTGCTGCCAACATAATTTGCAAGAAGTGGGAGTGCAAAAAGATGATCAACTGGTCCATCGAAGAAACCTTGAATTTGCGAAGTGTGTAGATCTACAACCATTAATCGATCAGCACCTGCTGTTTTAAATAAATCGGCCATCAATCTTGCAGATATTGGTTCGCGACCGCGATGTTTTTTATCTTGGCGCGCATAGCCATAAAAAGGTGCAACTACGGTAATTCGTTTTGCGGAAGCACGCTTTAGCGCATCTACCATGATTAGTTGTTCCATGATCTGCTTATTAACCGGCGCTGTATGGCTTTGAATTACAAAAGCATCGCAACCACGAACGCTCTCTTCGAATCGCACAAAGATTTCACCGTTTGCGAAATCATATGCAGATGTTGGCGTTAACGGAATTCCTAATTCAGCAGCGACGCTATCGGCGAGCTCTGGATAACCGCGTCCCGAGAATAACCGGAGTCGTTTTTCAGAACTTAACCGAATTTCGCTCATGAGGCTGACCCTTTCACATTCTTAGCAGCTTCTGCGGATTTAGTACCCGGGCGTTTTCGCAATACCCAACCTAAAACGTTACGTTGCTTTGCTCGACCTACGCCAATTGCTCCAGCAGGCACGTCTTCTGTGATTACAGATCCGGCCGCGGTATATGCGCCATCGCCTACCGTCACTGGAGCCACCAACATGGTGTCACTACCAATTCGAACATGATCACCAATTTCAGTGCGATGTTTTTCTACGCCATCGTAATTTACGAAAATTGTGGCTGCACCAATATTTGTACCAGTGCCGATTGATGCATCACCTACATAAGAAAGGTGTGGCACTTTTGAATCTTCGCCAAGTGAAGAGTTTTTCATCTCAACAAAGGCGCCAACTTTGGCGTTAGCAGAAATGTCATTTCCATCGCGCAGATATGAAAACGGACCGATGTTGGCGTTTGCACCAATTGCGCTGCCAGAACAATGAGATTCAACAACTTTTGCGCCAGCACCGATCCGACAATTTGAAAGAGTTGTGCGAGGTCCAATTACAGCATCAGATTCGATAACAGTATGGCCAGAGATTGCCGAGCCAGGCAAAATAGTTACATTAGCTGCAATCTCTGCAGTGAAATCCACCCAGGTTGTTGCAGGATCAATAATTGAAACGCCGCTGACCATTAGCGCATGATTAATTCGATCACGCATAAATGAGGCACATTCGGAAAGTTGGGAGCGGTCATTTATGCCAAGAATTTCAGTGAAATTATTGACCACGATTGGAATTACTTTTGCGCCATCCGCTTTCAGTATTGCAATTACATCAGTTAAATACTCTTCACCTTGTGCATTTGAAGTAGTAATTTTTGTAAGCGCAGTAGCGAGCGCTTTTGCATCGAATAAATACACGCCTGAGTTAATTTCCGCTATTTCGCGCTCTGTTTCAGTGGCGTCGCGTTCTTCAACAATTTTAAGAATTTCATCATGCTCATCGCGAATAATTCGCCCGTAACCAAATGGGTCTGGGAGTTCCGCAGTTAAGACAGTTGCGACCGCACCAGCTTTTATATGTTCGGCCAGTAGTTCGGTAAGTGTTAAACCGGTAAGTAAGGGAGTATCGCCAGCGGTAACCAAGATAATTCCATCGACTGCGCCAACCTCTAGCGCCAAACGAACTGCTTGGCCGGTGCCATTACGTTTTGCCTGTAATACGGCTTGAGCTTTTGGTGCGATTTCGTTTAGGTGAGAAGTAACTTCCTCGTGTTGCGCGCCTACAACAACTCGAGTGTGAGTGGGTTGTAACTCTGAAACTGCATGAAGCACATGTGAAAGCAGGGAGCGTCCTGCAATTTCGTGTAAAACTTTCGCGGTTGTTGATTTCATTCGGGTGCCATCACCCGCTGCCAGAACTATTGCAAGGTCTAAGCGATTCAACAGCGCTCCTTACTCTTGTATAGCTGAAGCCTAACTATCTCCTAGTGCTCGTGGCTCCTCCACCAGGTATCGATCCTGGACCCTGGGCTTCAAAGGCCCATGTGCTAGCCACTACACAATGGAGGAACCCGTATTCTCTCGCATCTTTTTCCTAATTTCGACCAGAGTTACGTCTTCCCGTTCGAAACCCGTAGCGTTAGGGCTTATGAGCGCCCCACGTAGACGGATGAGTAGCGCTGAACGCCGTTCGCAATTGATTGAAGTCTCACGCGCCATCTTTGCCGAAAAAGGGGTGGAAGGCGCAACCGTTGAAGAAATTGCGGCTGCGGCTAAAGTTTCTAAACCGGTTATCTATGAACATTTCGGTGGCAAAGAGGGTTTATATGCCGTTGTTGTCGATCGAGAAATGGCTGCGCTCTTAAGTTTAATTACTTCGTCGCTAACAACCGGGCGACCACGTGCTCGCGCCGAACAAGCTGCAATTGCATTCTTAACTTATATCGAAACTCGTAGCGATGGCTTTCAAATTTTGGTCCGTGATTCAACTGTTGGCGCACAATCAGGATCTTTTGCAACTTTGATTAGCGATATCGCCAGCGAGGTAGAAAATATTTTCGTTGCAGAATTTGCGGCTCGCGGTTTTGATCCAAAAATGGCACCAATGTATTCGCAAATGTTAGTTGGAATGGTGGCTTTGACTGGTCAATGGTGGCTCGATACTCGCTGGCCATCACGCGATGTTGTTGCAGCACATTTAGTTAATTTAGCTTGGAATGGGCTATCAAGTTTGGAATCTAAACCAGAGATGTCCAGCGCAAGTAAATCCAGTAAAAGTAAGAAGGATGTTAAGAAAAAATAGCTAAAGGGTTTCGATAACTCGAGCGCCGTGCACTGGTCCGCCAACATGCAGAACATTTCCAACAACTCCACTAGTTTTTAGCGCAACAATCAAATCTAAGGAATGCTCCTCATCTTCTGCCAAGAATGCAACAGTTGGTCCGGATCCAGAAACTAATCCGCCAAGTGCTCCATAATCCATCCCGACATCAAGAATCAATCTAAGCGCCGGTCGAAGTGAACATGCTGCTGATTGCAGATCATTGCTGAGCGATTTACCAAGTTCTTTTGCATCACCTGAGCGAAGTGCTTGCATTAAGGGTTCGCTAACACTTGGCGCAATAATGCTCATGCCCTCGCGCAATCGATCACATTCGTTGTAAACCGCTGGAGTTGAAAGGCCAGAACTCGATAACGCCAATACCCAGTGATAACTGCCGCGCGATAGCGCTGGCGTTAGTTGATCGCCTTTTCCAGTACCAATTGCGATACCGCCAGAAATTGCGAAAGGTACATCGCTTCCGATTTCACGGCCAACTTTCTCCATATCATCCCGTTTTAAACCTAAATTATAAATTGCATCAACGCCAACAATCACGCCCGCTGCATTTGCACTACCACCAGCCATGCCACCAGCTACTGGAATATTCTTTTTAAGGTGGATAGCTAAGTCAGATGAAACTTTATATTTCTTAGCCATAAGTTCGACAGCTTTATGCGCAAGATTTTTCTCATTAACTGGAATGTGATCGGTATTTTCACCGGAAATTTTTATAGAAATTCCCGAACCCGGTGCTCCACTCTTTATGGTCACATCATCAAAAAGTGAAACTGCTTGAAAAACGGTTGCGACTTCATGGAATCCACTCTTCTCAAGTGGTCCTACTGAAAGTTGCAGGTTAATCTTCCCTGGGACTCTGACCACCACTCCAGTATTCATATCGGAGAAGCCTATTCGTTATCGCGTACTAATTCTTTGTGAGGGCTTTAGAAATTTCTAAAAAATCTGCAACGTTTAGCGCTTCACCGCGGAGCGTTGGATCAATGCCAATTGAATTCAGGATTGTTTCCGCCTGGCCATTACCACCACATAAATCTGCCAATACCGAACGGAGCATTTTTCGGCGTTGGCTAAAAGCTTGATCGATAATAGTAAAAGTATGGATCCGTTCACTTTCGCTTCCAAGTAGCTTATGTCTTTGGAATTTAACTAAACTTGAATCGACATTAGGCATCGGCCAAAAAACAGATCTTGAAATTGTGCCGCCTAATGATAAGTCAGCCCACCACGCCGCTTTAGCGCTGGGAATTCCATAAATTTTGCTTCCTGATTTAGCCGCCAATCGCTCAGCCACCTCAGTCTGTACCATTACCACTCCGCTATTAATGGTCGGAAATTTCGCCAAAATATGCAGTAACACTGGAACTGAAACGTTATAGGGCAGATTTGCAACAAGTTTTGTTGGGAGATTTTTTAATTCATCGACTGATAGCGCATCTTTATTTATGATTTCAAAACTTTCATTTGGGCAATTATGCGTAGTTAAAGTACTCGCTAATTCAGCAGAAAGGCGATTATCGATCTCGACTGCTACCAATTTTGCGCCAGCCTGAATTATTGCGAGCGATAGCGAACCCAAACCTGGGCCAATCTCTAACACCAAATCTTCGGCTGTAACACCAGCTACTCGTACTATTTTCTGACAACTATTTCCATCTATAACAAAATTCTGTCCCAGAGATTTTGCTGGGCGTAGCTCTAACTTGTTTGCGATTTCCCTAATCTCGGCTGCGCCAAGTAACGATATCTCGGTACTCATCAGCGGAATGAACCAAAAATACGTTCCGCATTTACGCTAAGAATCCCGGCAAGTTCATCTGGATCTTCACCACGTTCGTGAGCTAAAGCTCGTAACGTATTTGGAATCTGCGCCGGAGTATTTAGCGCACCGCGATTTGGCATCGGAGCTAAGAATGGTGAATCGGTTTCAACTAAAATTAAATTTGCTGGTACTAGTTTTGCCGACTCACGTAGCTCTGGTGCATTCTTAAATGTAACTGTCCCTGCAAAAGACAAGTAATAACCATTATCTATACATTCTCGAGCCATTTCAGCATCGCCCGAATAACAATGAAATACCGTTAATTCTGGCGCACCTTCTTCTTTTAAAACATCCAATACTTCACGGTGGGAATCTCGATCATGAATGATTAAAGCTTTTTTATGGCGTTTAGCAATTTCAATATGCCTTCTAAATGAATATTTCTGCAGGTCTCGAAGTTCGGGCGGAGTTCGGAAAAAATCTAAACCAGTTTCGCCAATGGCACGTACGCGTGCCCGAGATGCTAAACCATCAATTAAAGCTAAATCTGCTTCTAAATCTGGAACTACTGGAGCTTCATTTGGATGCAGCGCAACTGCTGCCAAAACGGTATCGCTCCAAAATTCTGCACACTCGACTGACCATTTCGATTGCTCTGCTGAGTAACCAACTTGTACTACACGGTCTATGCCAACACTTTTTGCAATTGCAAGAATTTCACCAATGCTTGCATCATTTGCAGGCTTATCTTGATTGATCAATTCCAAATGTGCATGTGAATCGACACAAGTTACGCCAAGCGGTACTGGAAGCGGTGCAGATGGTCTATCTATATCGCGATTGTGCCGGTCAGCCATTTGTTTCTACATCTGGTAATCGCGGAAAGAGGATCGCTCCCTTTGAAATTGTTGTGCCTGGCTGCAATTGACCCCAATTAGCAACTTCGCTAATTTTTTGATCCGATAATTTTCCAAGTGTTCCTTCTGCGCCAAGCGAAATCCAAAGCGCTTCCGTAGAAATCGGCATTACTGGGTGAAGCAATACAGCAAGCGCTCGTAGCGATTCAGCGGTGTTATACAACACAGCTTCCAATTCGCTACGGCGCAAATCATCTTTAGCCAAAATCCATGGCTCTTTTTCAGTTACATAGCCATTAACCCGTTTGCAAAATTCCATGATTGAATTTATGCCACCTTGGAAATCTAATGTGCAAATAGCTACATCTGCGTTCGAAACTGTTTTGCTCAGCGCATCAGCGAGTGTGGCGTCTTGCGCAACTGCTGGTAAAACTCCGCCACAATATTTTTCAACCATCGCAGCCAATCGAGAGGCCAGATTGCCAAAATCATTAGCTAATTCACTGGTATATCGGGCCGACATATCTTCCCAAGAGAATGATCCATCGCTACCAAATGGAATTGCTCTTAAGAAGTAATAGCGAAACGCATCTACGCCAAAATGATCAGTAATATCGCTAGGCGCAATTCCAGTTAATTTACTCTTGCTCATTTTTTCGCCACCAACTAAGAGCCAACCGTGCGCAAAAACTTTCTTAGGCGGTTGTAGTCCTGCCGCCATTAACATCGCCGGCCAAATAACAGCATGAAAGCGAAGAATATCTTTGCCAACCAAATGAACATCCGCTGGCCAAGTTCTAGCGAATTGTTTTCCGCCTTCTGAATCTACAGGGTCGCCTAAACCAACTGCAGTTGCATAATTAAGTAAGGCATCGAACCAAACATAAACAACTTGTGCCTTATCCCAAGGGACTTGAATGCCCCAATCGAATGTAGATCGTGAGATTGATAAATCAGTTACGCCACCTTCAAGAAAAGAAATTACTTCGTTTCGCGCAGAAGTAGGTTCACAAGTTTCAGGATTGTTCTTGTAACGCTCTAGAAGTGGAGTTACAAAGGCCGAAAGCTTAAAGAACCAATTTGTTTCACTCAGCATTTCAACTGGCTTTGAATGTATTGAACATTTACCTTCGATTAGATCCCCGGGTAATTTGAATTCTTCGCAACCTACACAGTAAGGGCCTTCATATTTTGCCTCATAAATATGGCCAGCCTCCATAAGACCCTGCAAGAAGCGTTGCACTCTAACTTCGTGACGCTCTTCGGTAGTTCTAATGAAATCATCGTTTGCGATATGTAGCGCTTTCCAATTTGGTTTCCAGGCTTCTTCAACTAATTGGTCGCACCAATCTTGGGGCTTTACATTATTTGCTTCTGCTGTGCGCATAACTTTTTGACCATGCTCATCAGTTCCGGTTAGAAACCAAACACTCTCGCCTTTTTGACGATGCCATCGAGTAAGAACATCACCAGCGACGGTCGTATATGCGTGACCGATATGAGGCGCGTCATTAACGTAATAGATCGGAGTCGTTAAATAGAACGACTTTTCCGCGCTTGAGGACATTTGCATATTCTAATCAGGATTCGTTTTTAAATTTAACCATGAGGTCAAAAACTGCACGCTTAGGAAGATGCAGTTCTTGCGCAACGGCTTGAATCGCAGATTTACGCATATCACCCGCGCTCTCTTTCTCTAATACTTTTGCAATAATTTCTGCTGGTAAGAATTCGCGATTAGATGGATTAAACCCGGCAATTACTAACGTTATTTCTCCAAGAATTTCTTTTTCATTTGCCCAAACTATTAATTGATCAAGATTGCCGCGAACAATCTCCTCATAAGTTTTAGTTAGTTCTCTGCAAATAACGGCTTCTCTATCATTGCCCATTGCTTCAGCTGCTGCGATTAAGGATTCATACAATCTATGCGGTGCTTCAAAGAACACTATAGTTCGCTCTTCTTCCGCTAATTTCTGAAACCAAGTATCCCGAGCGCCGGAAGTCCTCGGCGCAAATCCTTCAAAACAGAAACGATCGGTTGGTAAACCTGAAATTGCTAGAGCTGTTAAGACCGCGCTTGGACCAGGTAATACTTTTACATCAATCTCATTATCGATTGCAATTCTTACCAATCTATATCCGGGATCACTAACGCTTGGCATTCCAGCATCGGTAACTACCAATACATCGGTTCCGCTCTTTAGAATTTCAAGTAGTTCTACTACCCGCTCCGTTTCGTTCCCTTCAAAAAAAGATATTACGCGGGCGGTATGAGTAACTCCAAGATCTTTACATAGTCGGGAGAGCTTTCGAGAATCTTCGGCTGCAATTACTCGAGCCGAGATTAAAGCTTCGCTTAACCGCTTAGAGGCATCACCTGGATTTCCCAATGGGACTGCTGCCAAAATGAGTTGTGCCATGCTCTAATTGTGTCATGCGAGCCCGAGAGCGAATCACTCTATTACTACTTACGCTATTCGCGGCGTTCACTAGGTTCTGGAATTTAGCCACACCAAAAGGATATGTATTCGATGAAGTTTATTATGTTGATGGCGCTAAAGATTATTTGAAATATGGCGTTGAGATAGATAAGTCATCTCCAGAATTCATAGTTCATCCTCCGATTGGAAAATGGATTATTTCTATTGGAATTAAGATATTTGGCGATAACGAATTCGGTTGGCGGTTCATGGGGGCGCTGCTAGGGACTCTCTCAATCGCATTAATTTACCTTGTCGCGAAAAAACTTTTTAATTCCTACTTTTTGGCAACAAGCGCCGCATCCTTGATGGCTCTCGATGGATTGCATCTAGTTCTTTCTAGAACAGCGCTACTAGATATATTTTTAACATTCTTTATCTTGCTCGCTTTTTACAACTTTATTTGTGAGAGATATTGGCTATCGGGAATTGCTCTTGGTCTTGCAATTGGAAGTAAATGGAGCGGTCTCTATTATCTAATTGCGTTTTTAGCAATCGCTCTTTACTTTGAGTTAAAAAATGAAAAACGAATCAAGGTTTTGCTAAAAAGAGTTAACCAATTAATCCTAGTTCCATCATTGATATATACATTTTCATGGAGCGGTTGGTTCTTTTCAAAACGTGGTTGGGATCGGCAATGGGGCGATGACCATGGTGGTTTTTTCTCATTTATCCCAGGAACGATTCGTTCGCTCTGGCACTATCACTCAGAAATGCTAAATTTTCATACCGGTTTAACAGAAGCGCATTCATATTCGGCAAATCCATGGAGCTGGTTAATTCTCGGGAGACCTACATCTTTTTATTACCAATCGCCTAATACTTGCGGTGGTACTGCTTGTGCCCAAGAAGTAGTTGCGCTTGGTACACCACTGCTCTGGTGGTTTGGAAGTGCCGCACTTTTTGTAACGATTGGCTATTTCATAAGTAGAAGAGAGAAAATTGCCGGATTAATTTTGGTTGGAGCAGCTGCTGGTTATTTACCTTGGTTCTTCTTTCAAAAACGAACAGTATTCTCGTTTTACGCAATCGTTTTCGAACCATTTATAGTTCTAACTATTGTTTATTGCTTTGCCAAACTCCTTGAAGGCCCAGCCACGTATAACGTTAGAAAACAAGCGCTAATAGCGGTCCATATAGCAATTGCCCTATGTTTTCTTTACTTCTATCCATTGTTTGTAGCAACTGTTACAACATATGACGATTGGCACGCCAGAATGTGGTTTGCCAGTTGGATTTAATTGCAGTTATTCGTTAGCAGCGCGGCTTTGCCGTAACGATTCGGCTGCTTGATTTGCAAGTTCTTGATCGAAAATTTGGTCGCGAGTTGGCGCAACTGCATCGAGAACTGCACGTAATTTTTCTTGTTCTTCACTCCATGCACCAGGAATTGTCAAATCTATAATTCGTTTTGGGGTAATCGCTTTCGGTGCACTGACATATGTAGGTAATGGCACATTTTGTGGTTCCCAAGTTTCACGAGTTTGTGAACTGCCCTTTGGTAACAATGTGATGCCAGATAATTCTTGAGAAATTCTTTCCACTCTATCTGCGAGTGGAATCCATTCATCACTTACGGCAAATTGCGCAGTTGATTGAACTCTTTTCTCAACCGTAATTTTTGAATTACTTATTAATTCTGCATAATTAGTTGAAGTTGGTTCATTGGAATTGTTAGAAATAATTCGTTGAGTACGAGCTACGCTATTTAGCGCAGTAATCTGCCGTCGCACATGAACTACAAAAAGAACTAGCCCAGAGACTGGTAACAAAATCGCAATCGGAGAGAGCAACTTAAGCATGGAAAGCGTTCCACTAATAATTAAAAGCATGAATAAAGATGTAAAAGCGATTCTTCGCATCAAGAGTTGGTGTTCGTTTTCTAGCGCGAGTTCAACCTCAGTCGGAACTCCAGAACTTTGGGCAACGGCCGCCATACTATTTTTGAAGCGCTCCACAGATTTACCAGAGACTTCTTCATGGTTTGAGACCCATCTCGGCAGGAAATAGGAAATCCACATTCCGACGATGATTAGATAGATTAAACCTGAACCCATGATGGATAAAGATAAACGGGGAAACCGGACTAATCGGGTATTTCGTACCTAATTTCGCCAATCTTTTTATAATTAAATTCTTAGATTCTCTGCCACGAAAGTAATGTGGTCTCGCCAATCACCATCTATATGCAAAAACCTAGCTCGTTCGCCTTCTAATTTATATCCAGCCTTTTGCGCAACTCGTTGTGATGCACCATTTTCGGGGCGTAAATTAATCTCTATTCGATGCAATTTCATTTCATCAAAAGCATATTTTGTAAGTGCTTTTACCGCCTTTGTGGTTAATCCATTATTGGCCAAACGCTGATCAATCCAGTACCCAATGTGACCACCCCGATATGCGCCAAAAGCTATGCCACCTAAAGTTATTTGGCCAACAAATTTATTGTCGCTCCAAATTGCAAGTGAGAGGGCTCGTTCGGCCCTGCCCTCACGATTATGGTGAGCCACCATTTCAAAGTAAGAAGGTAGCGCAGCGTCAATTTTATGAATTGGAGATGTGGCTTCCCAAGGTTGCAACCATTCCCGGTTAAATCTTCGACTTTCCAACCACGATCTTCGATCTCGAAATCGCAAAGGTCTAAGCGTTAAGGAACCATCAGTGATTACTACTGGCCATTGCGGTTTTGAATCGCGTGACATATTAATTAAATCGACGCTCTAACAGAAGTACTTCAACTTCACTTCCAGCTTTTACATCTGTTAAATCTTCAGAAATTACGATTAAACCATGTGCATCGGATAACCCGACTAGGTCAGCCTGATTCTCAATTGCGGTTATTAGAGATTTATCTGCTTCATCCGGAAAAATCGCTCGAATAAATGAATGTGTGCCGGCTTCGCTTAATAAATCATTTGTAACTTTGGCTTTGATTACTGGACGATGCAAATCACGTAACCCCATCATGCTTCTAATCATCGGGCGAATAAATAATTCTGCTGAAATATAAGCAGAGATTGGATCGCCAGGAAGAGTCACTACTGGAGTTTTGTCAGGTCCAATTGTGCCGTAATTATGATTCCCGCTCGCTTCAATGTTTGGCGTAACTGCTTTTACTGAACCAAGTTGTTGTAATACTGAAGTTATTAAATCGAAAGATTCATCTTGGCTCTCCCCGCTGATAACAATTAGATCGGCGCGCACTAATTGATCTTCAATAATATCTTTGAGAGCAGATTCAGTTTCTGGGATCATATGCACCCGATAACCAACTGCTCCTGCTTCTTTTACTGCAGTAGTTAAGAGCCATGAATTAGTTTCGAATTCATCGTCGGCATCAATCAATTTTTCTCCCGGTTCGACTAAATCATCACCAGCTGAAATAACTACAACTCTTGGTTGCGGTCTGGTTGGGAGTCGATCTAAACCAATTGATGCCGCTAAGCCAATTTGGGTAGATCTAATGCGCGAACCCGCACGCATAACTAATCGCTCTCCTGCATACACATCACTTGCCAAAGTCGCACCATGCGCATCAAGTAACGGCATATCGAAGGGATCAATGGGTTTGGCCAGTTCCAGCAGCGCCTGCGCAAACTCACTAATTTTAATTCTTTCGTTCATGCCTAAACCCTACTTTGAATCTAGGCTAATCCCATGGAACTTCCGACAATTAGCGCCAAGAAAAAAGCGCTAAGGCAAAGTTTTCGAGTAGATCGTAAATTCTTGATGCAACCGGTCACATGGAACCATTTATTGGATTCCATGGAATTTAAGAGCGCAAACATGATTGCCTCCTATATTTCATATGGGGATGAACCTGATACTAAATCTTTAAATATAGAAATCTTAAAGTGCGGCAAAACTTTATTATTACCAAGAATGCGAAGCGACAATTTTCTAGATTGGGTAATCTGGAAAGGTGAAGCCGAAAAAATCGAAGCAAATAAGAACATTATGGAACCGATTGGCGATGCAATTAGCGCAGAACGGATTGCTAACATTGATTATGTAATTGTGCCTGCGCTACATGTTGATCGAACTGGAAACCGGTTGGGTCAAGGCGGCGGTTACTATGACCGGGCACTCTCGCTAATAAATGGTTTTAAAATAGCTCTGGTATACCAAAGTGAATTGACTAGCGTTGAATTGCCAAATGAATTACATGATCAAAAGATTAATGCAGCAGCAACCCCAGAAATAATAGTTAGGTTTAGTAAAAAGAATTAATTTACATCTTCCAGATGACGAGCCATCACAATTCTTTGAACTTGATTCGTGCCTTCGTAAATTTGGGTTAATTTGGCGTCCCGCATCATGCGTTCAACTGGATAATCGTTTACATAACCATACCCGCCAAGAATTTGCACTGCGTTAGTAGTAACACGCATTGCAACATCAGAAGCAAAACACTTAGATGCAGCAGAGTAAAACGTTAAATCTGGATCATTTCTTTCACTTCTTGCCGCTGCAGCGTATGTGAGTTCTCGGGCTGCAGTTATCTCCATCGCCATATCTGCCAGCATAAATTGCACGCCTTGGAAATCAAAAATTTCTTTTCCAAACTGCTTTCGCTCATGGGAATACTTAGTGGCAACTTCAAATGCGCCTTGTGCAATTCCGAGAGCTTGTGCAGCGATTGTAATTCTGGTGTGATCCAAAGTTTTCATGGCTAGCGCAAATCCAGAGCCAATTTCGCCAAGTCGGCGGTCATCGTTCAGAATTACGTTATCAAAATAAACTTCACGAGTAGGTGAACCTTTAAAACCCATCTTCTTTTCAGGAGCACCAAATGAAATTCCAGGATCGCTCTTTTCTACAACGAAAGCAGTAATTCCTTTGGCACCTTTACTCGGATCTGTACTGGCTAATACTGTATAAAACTCAGAACTTCCTGCGTTTGAAATCCATTTCTTGCTGCCATTTAGCACCCAGCCATCTTCACTCTTAACCGCTTTCGTTTTCATCGCTACTGCATCAGAGCCCGCTTCAGATTCCGAAAGGCAGTAAGAAAATCCTTTACCTTTTGCGAGCGGAGTTAACCAGCGTTTTTGCTGTTCTAAAGTTCCAGCAAACATTAACGGTAATGAACCCAATTTATTTACAGCTGGTAATAGTGATGATGACGCACAAACTCTGGCAACTTCTTCGATAATGATTGCGACGCCAAGTGAATCTGCACCTTCGCCGCCAAATTCAGTTGGTACATGCGCAGCAAATAAACCAGCTGCTTGCAACGCATCGCTTGCTTCTTGCGGAAACCGCGAATTTGCATCTACATCATGAGCAAATGGCAGAATTTTCTTTTCGGAGAGCGCTCTCACGCTCTCACGTAAAGCTTTATATTCATCGGGTAGTGTGAATAACGATTCCATAAGGCAATTAAGCCACTTCTTGGCTTTCGCGTCCACTCTGAATTAACCAGATGCTTATAACCACAAAAATTGCGCCAACTACTTGTATTTGAGTTGGCGCGCCACGTCCAAGAATAATTGCACCAATAATTCCAACGATTGGAACTATGTTGAAAGAAAGCCCTACGTGTGTGCTTTTAATCCGAGTGCCAGCCCAATTGAATGCAACTATTGGAAGTGCTACCCCAAACAACCCAGATATCAACGCTGCGAGCCACGTGGTTAATGATTGTGAGATGTCCGGAGTACGATCAAAAATTATCATAATTAACAACATTAGAACCGTTGAAACTAAAATTTGGCCAAAACCTAAAGCAATCGCATCTAAATCCTTGCCATACTTTTTTATAGAAATTGCATAGATCGCATCCAGTAAGGCAACAAATGCAAATAGTAAAACCCCTACAGTTACATCGAAATTTATTCCGGCCGCATCGAATGATGCTAGTAATCCACCAAATAATCCAATACCAATAGCAATGGCCTCTTTAGTATTTATCTGCTCTCTAATCCAAAGTGCAGCAATAACTATTGCAAATACCGATTCTAAATTAAGAAATATCACTCCAGTGCTTGCAGTAACTTTTGTATATCCAATATTTCCAAGTAACCAAGCAAATCCAGGTTGAATTAACCCGAGCGGGATCACAAATTTCCAAGGCAACTTGATTTGAATTCTCCGAATAGTTATGACAATTGCAATTACAAATAGTCCGACAAGTGATTCAATCAGAGAGAGCAAAATTGGCGACATATTAACAACCGCTAAATCTGCCAATGGATTACTCAGCCCCCAACTAACCATTGCTAATATCAAAATCAGATAAGGATTAATTTTTGCGCCGATCATTTTCAGCTAATTTTGCAAGATATTGGTTATATTCCGCTAATTCATCTGGCTTTCCTTCAGAAAGCAAACGATCTGAATTACGATCTAACCGTTTAGCTTCGCGAGCATCATCGCGAACCCACTGAATGAAGGTCGCGATTAATGCAATTACGATTGGAATTTCTCCCATCGCCCAACCGATAGACCCACCCAATTTTTGATCGGCGATTAAATCTATAAACCAAGGTCTTTGCAATGAAGCAAAATAGCCACCATCCAATAAGGCTGAAGAAGACATAAGAGCTATTGAAAAGAATGCATGAATACTCATGGCCGCGAACAACACAATAATCCTCACCAAATGTGGAACTTTTCTAGGGTTTGGATCAATCCCAACAATTACATGAAAGAAAAGCATGCCAGCCAAAATAAAATGAACATTCATTAGTAAGTGGCCAGAATGCCCAGTCATTAAATTTCCAAAAAGAGAAGTGAAATACATAATAAAGAGCGAGCCATCAAAGAACGCCAGTGCAACTATCGGGTGCGTTAAGAGAGCAAGTGGCTTTGAGTGCAATATCGCTACTAACAACCCCTTCATGCCACGTTCGTTTTCATCTCGCCCGGATGGAAAAGTTCGTAACGCCAGCGTTATTGGAGCACCAAGAATTATTCCGATAGGTGCAACCATCCCCAAAATCATGTGGGCGATCATGTGAAATGAGAAAGCAAAGTGCGAATAAAGTCCAAGACCTCCGCTAGTTGCATAGTCGATTGCGGCAATTCCCAGTGCAAACGAAATAGTTCTTCCTACTGGCCACTTAACTCCAGCTTTATGCAATATAACTACGCCACGAATGTATAGCAGTGTCGCCACAACAAGCAGACCAATAAAGATTCCGTCTGCTTCATATCCCCAAAGCAAATTAGAAAGAGTTGGAGCAGCTGGCATCCGAATTCCTGTGATTGAAAGTGATCTATCCACATTTGGTTCTACGCCATTAACTAACGGCGGTGCTGATCTTGCTAACCACGCACCGAGCGCTGTGGCAACTAACATTATTAATAGCTCGTTAAGGATTAACCGCACCATTTTGGTGCTCCCAGTTAAATTGTTAAGAATAAACTTACGTTGCTTATACCCGAATCCAATCAAAACGGCAGTTAAAAATATTTTTGCAATAACAATATATGCATACTTAGAACTCCAAGCTGAAATAAAATTAAGCCGAGTCCAAGCATTTGTAGCTCCACTTGCAGTAACAATTAGCGCAGCCCATAAAGCAACACTGCTAAATCTTGGGAGCGCAATAAATCTGACCTCTTCGGCCATAAAAAATAGCGAAATCACGCCGCCAACCCAGATTGAAATACCTAAAACATGAAATATCAAAGATCCAATAGCTAAGCCATGTAACCCAGATTGGCTGCCGTGGCTTTGAAAAATCGGAGCAATAATCCCAATAATTCCAATCAACAGAAGAGTAATCGTGGCTCTTATGTTTCGAACTATGGGTGCAACAATTGCGATTGTAAGAGCCAAAACAACTTGCATTAATTGAACTTTGCCCAGTCCGGTTTGTGACAAATAGGATCTAATGGTTGTAAAGTCAAAAGTAGATGTGATTGGTTCTGCAAGAAGATTGCTGAGAGTTAATAGTATTACTAAAGATTCGGAAATCGCCCAGCAAATAGCAAATCCAGTTATCCACTTTAAGTTCGAGATTGCTGATTTTCTTAAAAATCCATTGCTTTCTAAGTGCAGAAAACTTATTGAAAATAGCAAGCCAATACAAGTAACTCCGAAAGTTATACTTAAGAAATTTACAATCGGAGTTAAAATTGCAACTAAAGTGCCTGGATCAGGAATCCCATTTTGTACGCCTGTTGCGAGCATCATCACTTCTTAAAAGTTTTTTTGGCAAAGCGCGAAATTAGAATTAGCATGAAGAACGCAAAAACTAATAGCCCAATTACTAAGTAGTCTGTAATCTTATTAGGATTTGAATTATTCGTTATTGGTTCTGGGGTTGGAGATATGGAATTGGTTTTTATCTCTGAAAGGCCATTTACCGTAAATTTGAAGGTGCCATCTAACGGAACATCATTTAATGCAAGTAGCTCATAAGTAACAACATAAACTCCAGAATTAGTTAATGGCTTTAGTCCAACGATTAAATTATTACCATCAACAGTAATTGAGCCATCATCAACGCGAGCGCCACTCGGATCGATAACTGTTATTTGACTTCCTAAATCCAACAAAGCACCGGAGCCATTAATAGTCACCGAATTTGGCGCAACAGTGAGAACTGAATCGATAATTGGATCGGTGCTAATAATGGAATTCGCTAAGAGTGGATTTATTGTGCCCAATGTTAAAAACGAAACCAAAATCGCAACTACTATCGGTTTTCGCACGCTTGTCTCCGCTTCCATCCAGTGCTGGATTCGCCTCAATACTCTCATCAATCTAGAATTATGCCTTGTGCCCACCTATGAATACATCTGTAATGAATGCGAACTTACCTTCGAGGCGGTTCAATCATTCTCAGATGAGCCAATCTCCATCTGTCCCGCATGTGGCAAAGGGGTACGCAAGGTTTATTCAAATGTAGGTGTGGTTTTCAAAGGTTCAGGTTTCTATAAAACAGATTCTCGCAAAGCTGCGAGCGCTAGCACCACTTCTACGTCAACTACATCTAGTACACCCGCGCCTGCGCCAGCAGCTGCGCCGGTCGCAAAAAGTACAAGTACTGATTAATTATTCGTGATGTGGCGGTTTATCCCGCTTGATCTCGGCATCTCGATCTTTCTCATCTTTTTCTAAATCAATCTCGTCGGAAGTGACCGTTGGCAATATTTCGCTCATTCTCACCCTTCCCAATTATCCAAACTATTTTCAATTTTCGTAAAGTAAGTATCTCAAATATAATTAGTAATAGATAATTAGTCCGCAAGAATCCACTTTTCGGGAGTTTACGTGTTTGCAGCGCTCGGTCATGCCATAGTTAAGCGTCGTAAGCGCACACTCTCTATTTTCATCCTCGCGGTAATCATCCTGGGTAGCGTGGGTTCGCTAGCTTTTAGCCGACTAGACAGTGGCGGATACTCCGATTTAAATAGCGATTCCGCGAAAGCATTTAAATATTTAGAAGATACATTTAAAGTTAAAGACCCAGCTGTGGTTTTTGTAATACATTCAGATAAATTGGTAACCGACCCTGAAGTTGTTGCTAGCGCTGCGCGTTTTGAAGCAAAAGTTAAAAGTGAACCAAGCGCCGATAGCGTGCTCTCGTTTTGGAGCGCCGGTGGTGCGCCAACGCTTAAGAGTAACGATGGCAAATCTGCTTACCTTTTTGTATATTTAAATGCTGACAACTTCAGTAGTTTTGATGCGCTAGGTGGTCACTACCGCGATACTTATGAAGGTAAATTTGAAAATTTATCAATCTACGCATCTGGTGGTGCGGTATTTGCTAATTCGATAAATAGCAAAATTAAAGATGACCTTAAGTTAGCCGAAGCTATTTCAATACCACTCACCTTCGTACTACTCCTCTTTATTTTTGGCGCGATGGTCGCATCTACGATGCCGTTACTAGTTGGAGTATCGGCAATTCTTGGCGCTTTTTTCGTGCTCTATCTCATCACTTTATTTACTGCCGTCTCAATTTTTGCACTTAACTTAACTACTGGTTTAGGCCTTGGATTAGGAATTGACTACGCGCTCTTAATGGTGAACCGATTCCGCGAAGAACTCCATCATGGAAAAAATACTGAAGACGCAATAGTAAATACTTTAAAAACGGCTGGAAAGACGGTTTTCTACTCCGGAATCACGGTAATGATCACGTTATTTTCGTTGATTTTCTTTCCGCAAGATTTCTTACGATCCATGGGTTATGCCGGAGTTTCTGTGGTTGCAGTTGCAGTTGCAGCAGCGCTAATTCCACTTCCTGCAATTCTTGCGCTACTGGGTAATAAAATCGATAAAGGCGTCGTCCGTAAAAGCGCCATCACACCTAAAGAAGATGGCCGCTGGGCGCAGATCGCACGAATTGTGATGAAGCGTCCCATTGCCGTGGTGTTATTAGCCGGAATTATTCTCACCGTTTTAATCACACCAATTCAAGGTATCAAGTTCTCTCAAGTCGATAGTCGGGTTTTGCCAGCATCAAATAAATCAGCGACTGCAGCTCGATTTATTGCGGAAAACTTCTCTGGCCAAGAAGGAAACCCGATAGAAATTATTATTCCAAATGGTGCTTCCCAAATTAACTCGATAACTGAATTTAAATCCGAATTAGCAAAGCTTCCAGATATCGTCCGAATTGGTGAAATGCAAGTGGTTGGTGAAGATGTTCGATTAGTCGCAATTCATTCCATGCCACCACGAACACCACAAGCGGAGCAGTTAATTCACCAGGTGCGCGCACTCAATGTGCCAATCGGCACTTTAGTCGGTGGCGTGGCCGCAGATTACGCTGATACCCAAGGAGCTACTTCAAAAAAGCTTCCACTAGTTGCCCTCTGGATTTCAATTGGCGTCCTCTTGCTTCTCTTTGTTTTTACTGGATCAATAATTCTGCCAATCAAAGCGCTAATCCTTAACTTTGCTTCCCTTGCTGCAACTATGGGTGTAATCACTTGGATTTTTATCGATGGTCATCTTAAGTTTTTGGTGGGAGATTTTACCGTTACTGGAGCCCTTGATACTGGTTCAGTTATCTTGATTGCGATTGTGGCATTTGGCTTATCTATGGACTACGAAGTTTTCTTACTATCTAGAATTAAAGAGGAACATGAATCTGGCCGAAGTAATATTGAGGCCGTAGCAACTGGCTTGCAACGTTCTGCTCGAATCATTACTGCTGCAGCGCTCCTCCTCGCAGTCGTCTTTGGAACTTTTATGGTTAGCGGAGTTACTTCAATAAAAATGTTAGGTTTTGGTGTGGCTTTTGCGCTATTGCTAGATGCAACCTTAATTCGTGCACTTCTAGTTCCAGCATTAATGCGTTTGTTTGGTGAGCAAAATTGGTGGGCGCCAAAAGTGCTAAAGAGATTTACTGTCTCACATTAATTTAAGTGTCCTCGGCGGGAGTTGAACCTGCGACCTACCGCTTAGGAGGCGGTTGCTCTATCCACTGAGCTACGAGGACTTAATTAATATTGCGCGATTCTATTACCCGCTTAAAGTAGGCGTAAATTGCTTATCTATGACGCGCTGGGCTAGACTCTAAAAAAACTTGTTTGGAGTTGTTTTCTTATGAAAGCCCTCGTAATCGGAGCGGGCGGAGTCGGTAGAGCGATAGCTAATATCGCATCACGCCGATCATTTATTACTTCTATGGTAATTGCGGATAGAACACTTGCCCGCGCTGAAGAAGCCGTCTATCGCGTTAAGGATCCTCGTTTCTTAGCAGCGCAAGTTAATGCTGCCGAGCTTGAAGATATTCGTGAGTTAATTCGAAAAGCCGATCCAGATGTTGTAATTAACGCTGTAGATCCGCGATATGTGATGCCAATTTTCTTAGCGTGTGAAATCGAAAATGTTAATTACATCGATATGGCAATGTCACTTTCGCGTGCTCATCCACATTATCCAAATACCGAAACTGGCGTAAAGCTTGGCGATGAACAATTCGCACGTGATTGGAACTGGCATGAACGAAAGATTTTTGCGCTAATTGGTATGGGCGTAGAGCCAGGTATGAGTGATATTTTTGCTAAATATGCAAGTGATGAACTTTTTAGCAAGATTGATTCAATCACAATTCTTGACGGTTCTAACTTGCGCGTTGAAGGCCATGATTTTGCACCTTCATTCTCTATCTGGACGACAATCGAAGAGTGCTTAAACCCGCCGCTAGTTTGGGAAGATGGTCGAGGATGGTTTACCACCGCGCCATTTAGTGAATTGGAAATCTTTAATTTCCCAGAAGGGATTGGACCGGTTGAATGTGTAAATGTTGAACACGAAGAGGTTGTGCTAATTCCACAGAAGATTGATGCCAAAAAAGTTAACTTTAAATACGGCCTTGGCGCTGAATTCATCCAAATTCTTAAAACCATCAACATGTTAGGCATGGATCGTAAAGAGAATGTTGATGTACAAGGTGTTTCAGTTTCACCGCGCGATTTACTTGCCGCTTCGCTTCCAGATCCCGCAACACTTGGCTCTAGAATGCGTGGAAAAACTTGCGCTGGCGCACTTGTAAAAGGTTTAGATAAATCTGGAAATCCAAAAGCTGTTTACATCTACAACGTTGTTGATAATGAATGGTCGATGAAGGAATATGGCGATCAAGCCGTAGTTTGGCAGACTGCAATAAATCCAGTAATTGCGATGGAGCTAATTCATAACGAAACCTGGAAGCCTCTTGGCGTAAATGGTCCAGAATGGTTTGATCCAAAACCATTCTTGGAGCTTCTCGAAAGTTATGGAACTTCTTGGCATATTCGTGACGAAGAGATTGCTGAAGTTAAGAAGTAAATCGATGGCAATCGGCACTGCGCTAGTAACTGGCGCAACTTCTGGAATTGGTGAAGCTTTCACTAGGCTTTTAGCCGATAAAGGTTATGACTTAATTCTGGTGGCTCGAGATGAACCTAGATTGCAAGAACGGGCTGCTTCATTAACTACAAAATATGGAATCAAAGCCGAAGTATTGCGCGCCGATTTAACTATTTTTGCTGATTGTGAAAAAGTTGAAGCGCGACTCCGTTCTGAGGTAAATCCAATATCTGTGCTAATAAATAACGCTGGCTTTGGGATAAATAAGGCTTTCACGGTAAGTGGTATCGAAGCCGAAACCGAACTCTTGGATGTATTAGTTAGAGCACCGATGCGCTTAATGCATGCAGTTCTTCCTGGAATGAAAAAACGAAATTCTGGAACGATTATCAATGTAAGTAGCGTTGCTGGCTGGATAGCTGGTGGAACTTATAGCGCGGCAAAATCTTATTTAACGGTCCTAACTGAATCAATACATACTGAACTTACCGACACAAATGTAAGAGTCAGTGCGCTCTGTCCCGGATTTACTCGAACTGAATTTCATGAGCGCGGCAGGATGAAAATGGGTGGGCTGCCTAAATTTTTGTGGCTGGATTCCGACCGAGTTGTTACAAACTCTTGGAAAGCGGCTCAATCCGGAAAAGTTCTTGCAATCCCCGGTTCACAATATAAGTTGCTTAGTTTTATAACTAGGTTCGGGCCGCGGCCGCTAATTCGCAAAATGGGGATGAAAGTACGGTTGAAACAACGACAAAGCCCAAATTCTTAGTGTTCACAGAAGATTCACGGTCAGAACTAGAGTTTTCTTACCTTATTAATAAGGTTAGCCCCCTTACGATTGCTCCATAAGCCGCTCAGCGTTAATTCACTCCGCTTGAGCAGATTTTAAACTATGGAGGAAAAATGAAAGTTCATCGCCTAGGTAAATTTGCAACTGCAACAGCGATCGCTGCGATGGCGGTATCAACGCTAATTGCAACCCCATCATTTGCTGCTAATAAAGCTAAGGCCGCCTGTCCGAAAGAAAATGTCAAAGCAACTATCGGTGGCGAAAAATATATTTGCACCAAGAATCCATACACAATCGAATCTAAGAAGACTGCCAAATTAACTTGGACCATAGTGGCTTGTGTAGATGCGCATAAAGTATTACTTGGCGCACGAGCAGATCTTGTAAAAATAACTGCTTCATCTAAAGACACTGCTGCAAAACTTGATGCTGAGATCAAAGTTTTAGAGACTGCGCTCCCTGCAAAATTAGCAGCAGCAGCCGTTTGGGATGCGAAAGCTATTAAATACCGCGCGCAAGCTGAGAGCGCGACTGCCCTGGCTGTGGCAGATATAGCTAAAGCAAATCAAGCCGGAATAAACGCTGCTACTAAAACCATGTGGACTAGAGCTGCGACTGCTCGCACCCAAGCTGCAACAAGTTATAAGACTGGGGCTATTAACGCGGAACGTTTATCTGCCGGACTTAAAAAGACCCAAGCAGATATTGATGCGAAGAAAAAAACCCGAGACAAAGTTCTTGGTTACCCGGCTGTAATTGCACCACAAGTTGATCTCGCAAAAACTAACCGAGATTTGATTTGTACCCTTTAACCAATCACTAAGCTTTTAGCGGTTGCTTTAAAAGGAATTTCTAGAAGCGCGGAAGTGGCTGGTCCGCGCTTTAACTTTCCATCGATTGAAAATTGAGAATTATGTGCTGGACAAGTCCAAGTGTTTCCAGTTTGCTTTAATGGAACGCCTTGATGGGTGCAAGCTAGATTTAATACTTTAAAACCTTTAGTAGCGGTTGAAATTCTAACTACAGCAACCGAGAGTCCATTTGTAAAATCAACTTGAATTAAGCCACCAACTTTCTTAAGCGTTGGATTACTCGCTATTAGGACTTCAACTTTCCCAGAAGAGAGAATCGTTACTCCCTTTGCCGCCACTGCCGCTTCTGGAATAAATCCCAATGAGATCGCGGCAATTCCGCAAAGAACCCCGCGTCGGGTAAGTGATGACTCTCTTATTGGCTCTCCTGCTGTAGATAAGTTCAAATCTGCATTCCCCATGACTTTCACTCCTCGTTACGATTTAGGGTGCCAACTTATCCGATACTGCGGAGTTCGGCTTTAGTTATCCTCATTCTCCATCTGGGAATTCGCAGTGGATTATCCGCGCCAAGTTGGTGGAGTGAATTATTAATATTTAATTTGGTCCCATTCTTCGCACTAATCGTTGTCATGGCTTCACCAAAAGTGAATGACCGATGGGTCCGTATCGGTATCAGCCTTGCAATAGGAAGTTGGCTAATTGGCTCGCTAGCCTCTTCTTGGAACTCCTTCTTTGGCTTTCAATTTCCAGATCGACTAATTGATGCCGGTTATTTAATCTTCTACCCGTTTATTATTTTTGGACTTACTCGGCAAATGCGTAGCTCTAGAACCAGCAAATCTCTAGAGTTTTTAGACACAATCATTGTGGCTTTTGGTGCCACCACTGCAATTGGAATAATTCTGATTAAACCTGCTACCGCTACTTTCTCTGGCAGCTCTTTAGATATCTTCTTATCAATTTTTTATCCTCTTGGTGATTTAATGCTATTCACTCTGGTTTGCAGCCTGGCAATTTCGCAAAGGTTTTCACTCCGAAATATCTTGCTTCTTGCAGGAACATTGGTATTTGCGGCATCCGATTTATATTTTCTTTGGGCTACTGCCCAAGGCCAATATTCATACGGATCTTTAACTGATGATGGCTGGTTACTATCGCTAATACTGATAGCTGAATCTACCTGGCATGTTGGAGATGAAACCAAGAAAGATAACCGCACTAATCCAATTGCAGTTACTTTTGCACTATTAACAAGCATTTCAGTTTTAACAATCGCAATCCTGAAACCTAAATATTTTTCATTTGGATCATTAGTGCCTGCGCTGGTAACCATCGTCCTTGCCTTTATTAGGATGGCCGTTGCGCTAAACGATGCAAAAGGGCTAAGCAGTGAACGAGCCTTAGCTCGCACCGATGAATTAACTGGTTTAGCTAATAGACGTAAATTCATCGCTGAATTAGAAATATTCCGGCAGAGCGAAGGATCGCTATTGCTTCTAGATTTAGATGGATTTAAGGAAATCAACGACAATTACGGCCATGAAGTTGGCGATCAATTGCTTCGCCAAGTTGCTACGAGATTTTCTCGGGTACTCCCTAATAGCGCGCTACTTGCGCGGTTAGGTGGAGACGAATTTGGGGTGCTAATTAGAGGAGAAGACGGATTTGAAAACGCACTTGCGCTCCGGGCAACGCTTTCCTATCCATTCGCAATCGTCGGGAATTCAATTCGGCTGGGCGTCTCCATTGGGCAGGCAACAAATGATCCAAAGAATCTTCAAGTTGAACTACTGCACCGAGCTGATTTAGCGATGTATGAAGCCAAGCGAAGCGGCGCTGGCGCAGTTTGCTGGAGCGCAATTCTGGGATAGCCATTTTTGAATATGCGCTGCAATTAGATACCGTTCTCACTCCGCTCGAGTAATTCGAGAAACCAAGCGCTTTATGGGGAGGGTCCTAATTGCCACAAAAGTTTAATAATCGAGTTCTGATTCTAGGTGCGGGTTCAGTTTCACAATGTGTACTTCCACTTCTAATCGAGCATCTTGTAGATGCAAACCAGATTACGATCTTTGAACAACGAGATAACAGATCTAGAGTTCAAAGTGCACTTGATAAAGGTGCAACTTATGTGCAGGACCAAATCACAAAAGAAAATATTGATCAAAAATTAAGTCAGTACCTCAAAGAGGGCGATTTCTTACTTGATCTCGCCTGGAACATTGATGCAAATGTGATTTTGCAATGGTGTCACGATCACGGTGTCCTCTACTTAAACACATCTGTAGAAGAGTGGGATCCATATTCTGCTGGAGCATCTCGACCACCTGCAGAGCGAACTCTTTACTACCGTCACATGAAACTCCGTGAAATGAAAGCAACTTGGAAAAAAGTTGGCGCAACTGCAGTAGTAGAACATGGCGCAAATCCTGGATTGGTTTCACACTTAGTTAAGAAATCTATGGTTGATATTGCAACTCGCGCAATAAAAGATGGAATTGCTGATGCTGGAGTAGAGAAAGCGTTAGAAGCCGATGCATATAACGAACTAGCACAACACCTTGGAATTAAAGTAATTCATATTGCAGAGCGCGATACTCAAGTAACTGATAAACCAAAACAACTAAATGAGTTTGTTAATACTTGGAGCGTGGAAGGATTCTATGAAGAAGGGATTGCGCCAGCCGAATTAGGTTGGGGTACTCACGAAAAACTGTTACCACCAAATGCTTATGAACATAAAACCGGTCCAAAAAATCAGATTTTGATGGCCCAACCTGGCGCAACAACTTGGGTGCGTTCTTGGGTACCAAATTGTGAAACCACTGGAATGGTGGTTCGTCATGGTGAAGCATTTACACTTTCAGATCACTTAACTGTCTGGAAAGGTGAGCAAGCCATTTATCGCCCAACCGTGCACTACGCATATTGCCCATCTAATGAAGCAATTGTCTCGATGCGAGAACTAGAGATGCGGCAATGGGATTTGACGCCAAATCAAAGAATTATGAATGATGAAATTACTGATGGTGAAGACCGACTTGGTGTTTTGTTGATGGGCCATGCTTATAAATCTTGGTGGACCGGTTCGCTATTAAATATTCACGATTCTCGTAAATTGGTGCCAAACCAATCTGCGACCACAGTCCAAGTTGGATCTGCAGTATTTGCTGCAGTTGCATGGATCATGGCAAATCCACATAAAGGGCTACTAGTACCGGACGATATGCCTTGGCGCGAAGTTTTACCTTATGCTGAAAAATATTGGGGTGGTTTCCACTCTGAAGCTGCCGATTGGGATCCATTGCAAACCCGTAATGATCTTTACGCTGGTTGGAATAATCGTAAGTACGATACTTCTGATCCTTGGCAATTCACAAACTTCTTAGTTTAAGAATTTACTTTAAATATTGGCTACTGCTGGCTCGGTTTAATTTCCTCAAGCCGGGCTAGCGATTCCAATCGCTCTAACGCGTGATCCACAATCCTTTCTGGGTAATTGTTTTTATAGCCATCTCCAGCTAGCCAAGGTTCATGAATTTCTGCTGCGGTTAGATGCAAAAGTTCTGGTACGTACTTCTTTATATATACACCTTCAGCGTCAAAGCGCTTTCCCTGCTCGATTGGATTAAAAACGCGATAGTAAGGCGAGGCATCTGTGCCACAACCAGCAGTCCATTGCCAGCCATGCGAGTTCGAAGCAACGTCATAATCAACTAAGTGTTCACGGAAAAATCGCTCACCTAATTGCCACTCTAAATGTAAATCTTTAACCAGGAATGAAGCAACCACCATTCTGGTGCGATTGTGCATCCAGCCTTCCTTAGCCATCTGGCGCATAGCCGCGTCAACAAACGGGTATCCAGTTTTACCTTCGCACCAAGCTACGAATTTTGTACCAGGCTGGTCGTAACGCATATTTGCAAAGCGCGGTGCGTAGTAATCACTTTCGGTGTGCGGGTTATGATGCAAAATATCGGCATAGAATTCTCGCCAGGCAATTTCCTTACGGAAAACTAGATGTGCATTGCTCTTTCCAAGATCAGCCAACAGAGTCCGTGGGTGTATTTCTCCCCACTTTAAATGTGCACTTAATTTGCTAGTTCCATCTATTCCAGAGAGATTACGGAATTCATCATAATTATCTAAAATATTCTCTTGGACATATCGCCATCGAAGTTGCGCTGCCTGCTCTCCTGCTGGTGAGATTTGTGCGCCATCTGGAGTTGGCCAATCTGGAAAATTGCGATCGCTTTCCGCTGGCGTTACCGCGCTAATTGCTTTCGGCGCCGATACTGGAGCGCGCCAACCATGACCGCACCAAGCGTTAAAAAATGGTGTGTAAACCTTGTATGGCGTTCCATCACTAGGTTTTCTAACTCTCCCTGGCGCAACTGCGTATGGACTGCCGGTCCTAACTAATTTAATTCCAGCACTTTCTACTCGATCATCACGCGCAACTCCATATGGTTCGAATTCTGCTGATATATGTACCTCTTTTGCGTTATATCTTTTTGATAACTCTTGTAAGACTTCAACTTGATCGCCAACCATCACATTTAATTTTTTGTCTAGAGATTCATCTAGCGCGCGTAACGATTGACCAAGGTAAGCAAGTCGTTTACTACCACTTGTCCCAATTAATTTTGGATCTAAAATAAATACAGGGACTATCTCTTCACTATTTGCGATTGCTTCAAGTAAAGCGGGGTTGTCAGATAGCCGTAAATCACGACGGAACCAGAAAATGGACCTCGAAATCATGGCATGATTCAACCATCATGGAGAGAATAAAGCGCTTTCAAATTCGCGGCGTTCCAGGTTGGGTTACCCGAGTAATCTTTGAAGATCGAACTGTCGATTATTGGGCTCCAGATAGTAAAACGAAGCATCTTTTAGTTGCACACGATGGTCATAATGTTTTCGATGGCCATACTTCAACGCATAAGAATAAGACTTGGGAGATGGCGCAATCAGCCATTCGAGTTTCAGAAGATTTAGGAATAACACCCCCGTTAATCATTGCAGTATTTCATAGCGGCACAAAGAAAGAACCATGGGGTCGGGCTTTAGATCTCTCCCCACAAGATATATTCCAATCTGGCATAGCGGTAACTCCCTCAACCAAGGTTAAAATTCCATTAGAGAAACTAAATGGGAATGCATACTTAGATTTAATTGCTGATCAAATCATTCCTGCAATTTCAGCCGAAATTAATTTTCAAGTTAACCCAGTAAATACCGCAATGATCGGTTCTAGTATGGGTGGGCTAGCAACACTTAATGGCGTTGCGCGAAGACCCGATCTTTATAAAACAGCGTTAGCGTTTTCGCCACATTGGACCATTGGCGGAATACCTTTGGTTGAATCCTTAATAAACGCACTACCCAAACCTGGTAAACATAAAATTTGGATGAGCCGAGGTACAAAAGGTTTAGATCGAGAATATAAGCCATTTCAGGATTTAGCTGATGAATTAATGCTTAAAAATGGCTATCACTTACATCGCGACTTTGATAGCAAAGTTTATGAGAGAACTGGACATAACGAGAAAGCTTGGGCTAAATATCTTCCAACTGCATTAAAGCTATGGCTTAGCGAATAAGAAGGTTTCAGATTTAGCTTCAATTCTATTTGCAAAGTAAGCTACCGCTCTAAACTCAGTATTGGTTGACCATTTGATATCAGAAATTAGCGGGAAGACTCGATAAAGTCCGGCAGCATCTAAGTCGCTCTTGAAAGTTGGCGAAGTATCGGTTCCCAAACTTTTCCAAGTTGCGCCGTCTTTATATTGAAATTGCACTTCTGCAATATCTGCGCCGCTAATTGTTGCTTCCAAATTAAAGCGGTCACGCAACATTGGATTCCTCGCTGGCTTATTCATTCTGACTTCAGGCGTACCTGAACTTTTTACCATTTCTGAAAGAAATACACCCCAACCATAAGCTGGGACGGTGATCTTCATTGATTTAGTGGAGGCTGAGACTGTGCCATCGCCAAGCACTTTCTCCCATTTATTTTCAAGATATTCGGAATCAAAACTTCCGGTTATCGCCGCATCAGAACTATTGAATGTCATCAAATATTCTTTGCCGGTATCTAAATCAAAACGACTAAAGACCAACAGTCCATTCTCTGCAATTCGAATTTTCATTGCACCCGCTGAGAATGCGGTTGAAGAGGAATGGAGTTTGGTTAGATCGCGAATTGTTTGTTGCAGTGGATTAGTTGTATCAAAACTGCTCTTGCCCATTCCAATTGGTTCGCCACCAATTCGCTGTTGTTTACGCCAACGATCAACCAGGGTTACGAAGAGATCTTGGCGCGCTTCTTTATCACTATCTCCCATTAGGCCAAATTCATCACCGTAATAAACAATTGGGACGCCGCGCATGGTAAATAACAGCACATGCGCCATTTGATCGCGCAATAACGCGGAATCTGAATTCACATTTCCACCGATAAAGCCGCCAATTCGACCCATGTCGTGATTGCCTAAGAAAATTCCAAAATTTCTTGGATCAACGGTGGCAGTTGAGTATTGATCATCTGAATTTAACAAAGTAGCTAACTGATTTGCAGCGCCTGAAGTAATGAACTTCAACATTCGATCCTGCACTGGGAAATCTAATAACTCGGTAAAACCACCATATCTTGCCCAATACTCCAAAGTTTCAGGGCTCGAATCATAAACTTCACCCCACATTGGGAAATCTTTCTTGCCACTAGCAAGCGCTTCTGCTTTTATGCTTGGAATAAATGCCTGCCAGAACAGTTCATTTACATGGCGCGCAGTATCGATACGGAAACCGTCAATGCCGGTAGTAGAAATCCATTTAGAATAAATATCAATAAAACCTTTTACAACTTCTGGTGACTCAGTCATGATGTCATCAAAGCCATAGAAATCACCAAATCGACCAGACTCACCTTGGAATGTTGATTTGCCACGGTTATGATAAAGCCGAACATCGTTTAACCAAGCTGGGCTTTTAATATTCGCCATCGCTTTACTTACAACTGGCGTCTTTGGAAAAGTAATTTTGGCGCTCAATTGACTTGTAGTTGGAAATTTAGATGTGCCCGCCAACTTCACAATATCAAATGCTTTACTGTTTGAAGTCTTATAAGGCTTTTCTGATAAGTAGATATAGTCATAATTCTCTTTGTAACTGATTACATCTGCAGTGTGATTAGTCACGATATCTAAAACCACTTTTAATCCGAGCGAATGCGCTTTCACCACAAAAGCCTTGAACTCCACCATAGTTCCAAAATGTGAATCTATCTGATCAAATCCCGCAATCGCATAACCGTGGTATGCGGCGCTCTTGCCGTCAACACCAACTGGAATATTTCTAAAAACCGGGGTAATCCATAACGCAGTGAATCCAAGAGATTTTATATACGCCAATTTATCGCTTAGCCCTTGAATATCTCCGCCATGGTAAAAAGCAGTGTCATAAGGGTCGTATCCAGAAGTAGTTCTGAGATCCTTATATCCGCCAAGGTCATTCTTTGTATTTCCATTTGAAAAACGATCAATCATCGCAAAATAAATCATTTCACTTTTGAAATCTCGGGTTAGTCCTAAATCTGTTGCGGCAGGAGTATTAGAAATAGATAAACCCATGAAAATTGCTGCAGCCAACGAAACGATAAAACTCTTCTTAATCATCCTTTTACAGAACCTGCGGTTAGTCCGCTAATAATATATTTCTGAAGCGAAAGGAATATTGCCACAATTGGTACTGAAGCAATTAAAGACCCGGCGGCAAACGGACCCCAATTCTGTGAATATTGGCCACCGATAAATCCTTGAAGACCGACCGCAATAGTTCTACTACCCATATCTACCAAGAAGAGTCGAGCTAAAATAAATTCGTTAAAAGTTCCGATAAAACTTAATAATGAAACAACGGCCAACACCGGCGCAGCTAACGGTACGAAAATCAACCAATATGTTTGCATAGCACTTGCGCCATCGATCTTCGCCGCTTCATCTAATTCAGCAGGAATTGAATCTACGAAACCTTTCAATAACCAGATATTTACACCCATGGCACCACCGAGATATACCAATAGCAAGCCCGGTTGCGTACCTAAACCAAAGTGCGGTGCAAACACCGCTACCCGCTCCATGATCACATAAACAGCAGATAACGCTAAAATCGCTGGAAACATTTGGATCAAAAGTAATAATTGAATTCCAGACTTCTTACCTTTAAATTTCAATCGACTAAAAGCAAAAGCTGAGGAAGCGCTAATAACTACAGATAAGAAAGCAACTGTAACGGAGATTACCAAAGAGTTCTTCATCCAAGTTAAATACGGAATTGTAGGATCGTTGAATAGCATCTGATAGTTTTTCCAAGACAATTCTCTAGGAATAAAGGAAGTTACTTGCAGGCTTCCGCTTGGGTTTATCGAAGAAATAACCACTAAATAAAGTGGGAAAATAGCAAAGAGCACCATAAAAATACCGACAACATGGCGCCATAAATTCTCGCGTAGCCACTTCATCATACAAAACTTTCTAATACTTTAGATTTACGAATACCGTAAAGTGAAATTGAAGCCACTAATAAAAAGATTACTACTGAGATCGCACTTGCTAAACCAAGATCTTGGGTAAACGAACCAAATGCAATTTGATAGGTATAGCTAATCAAAATATCGGTAGCGCCAGCGATATCACCATCAAGAGTGCTCTTAGGACCGCCACCAGTTAATAAATAAATTAGGTTAAAGTTATTGAAGTTAAATGCGAAAGATGCAATCAGAAGTGGCGAAAGAATTCTGAGTAATAGCGGTAACGTAATTTTTGAGAAAATTTGGCGTGGGGTTGCACCATCAATGGCTGCTGCCTCATTTAATTCAGATGGGATGGCTTGCAAAGCTCCACTAGATACTAAATAGAAATATGGGAAGCCCAACCAGAGATTTACTACAATTACTGCAACTCTTGCGAAAGTTACGCTTTGAAACCAGGCGATATTCGTACCAAGCAATTGATTAATGGCACCGAACTCGGTATTAAACATACCGCCCCAAATCAAAATACTCATCACGCTCGGCATTGCATAAGGCAAAATCAAAATTGAACGATAAATCCGACGACCACGGATCGGTTTATTAAGCGCAAGTGCCAGCAATAAGCCAAATGCAAAAGAAGTTAAAACGCTAGATACTGCAAAAACTATAGTCCAGATGAAAACTCTAATTAGCGGCTCTCGAACTTTAGGATCAAGGAAGAGTTTGCTGTAATTTTCAAACCAAATTGGAGCACGCCATCCCGGCTCTAATATTTCGGTTGGCAGATCGAGATTTGCGTAATTTCCTTTTCCGTTATCTTCGTATATTGCACCCGTAGAAATATTCTGAAATGCATCTCTTTCACTTAGGAAATTCAACTTTTGCCGGTAAAGAGCGCCAACATCGAAACCTTCGAGGGCAACGAAATATTCTGATGTGTAAAAGAATCTGCTAGTGGAAAGTAACTTATCCGCCCCAGCCAATTCTGAATCCGCCAAAGCCGTAAAATTGGGAGCTTGCGTAGCAACTTGATATTGATTCAATTTTAGATCCGCTGCATTTAAATCAAATCTTTCTTTATATGTTGCAATAAAGTATTGTTTTTTTACGGTGTCAGAGGCCAAAATAGCCGATTCACTTCCATTATATTTTCCGACAATAATATCGAAGGTAGAACCGCTTGCATCTGGTTCAATTGCTAACTTTTGAATCTGAGTTATGGCTTCTGTTTTGCCAATATAGTTCCCAGTTTTGTAATTGTAAGTAGACATAGTCAAAGTAAAAACAATCGGTGCAACTACAAACCCAAGTAAGAAAATTAATCCCGGGTAAAAGAATTTAAGTGGAATTGAAACTTTAGTCAGATATGTGAAATTAGCACCAAATACTACAAGAATTATAAATATTCCAATTACATATTGTTTTTGACCAAATGCACTAAGTGCTAACAAAATAAGAAGCGCAGAAATTATGGAAAGTAAAATTACCTTTAATGTAAAAGCTAATTTCCCTCTAAAGAAGGCAACCATGGAATTTATTTCCGCCCTTTTATAAATGCTTCATTTAATAAGAAACAGTATGGGCGGGGATTCCCCGCCCATACTGTTTCGTTACCTAATTTAACTTCTAACTTAGCAATCTATTAAAGATCTGCTTGGCCAGAAATTACGTTTGTCTTCCAGATTGCAGCGAGCTTACGAGCTTCTTTAACTGCATCTTTTCCATCTACTAGAACTGCAGTCCAATAAGCTGGAGCTGAATCCCAATAGCTTGCGCCGCCCTTATTGTTATTAAGGAATGCACCAATTTGTGGAATACCTGCAAGTGATGCTGATGATCCGAAGCCTTTTTGGGCATCAGAGATAACTGAGCTTGATTGCGCACCCTTTTCAGCAGGTGGACGCTTCTCATACGTCTGGTATGCAACTTGGCCAGCAGTTGATGCAAATAGGTTCACAAGGAGTGACTTTGCAGCAGCTTCTGTTCCATGCTTTGCAGCGTAGCTAGTTAGAAGTGCACCGTTTACGCTACCGAACATCTTGCCGTAAGTTCCAGCAGTTGCACCTGGTACTGGCATTAAGTTCATTGTGAATCCCTTAGCAACATAATCTGCCCATTCCCAGTTACCAATAACGGCAAATGGAACAGTTCCGGCTAGGAAGTTATCTTTGCAACCAGTATCTGTTGCTGGGAAGAAGCCATTGCTCTTCTTATTGCTATCAAGTAAATAAGTATTTACATTGTTTCCAAATACTGATGGATTGAAAGATTGACCGTAATTTACAGTTCCATCTTTCTTCATCAAATATGCATCAGCACCGAGAGCAGAAAACACTCCATGAGCGCCCCATGACATACCGCCACCAGCAACGCAAAGTCCGGCCTTTAGACCTTTAGCAACTTTGTTAGCTTTGTAGTAAGTAACCATGTCGCCGAAAGAAGTTGGCTTAGTTGTTACTAACTTGGTGTTGTAGATCATCGCTACGTTATTAATATCTAGTGGAATTCCGTAAAGCTTTCCTTTGTAGGAAAGGTCGAAGAATTGTGATGCATTGAATTGTGCTTTAACAGCAGCAGTCAAAGTGATTGGAGCAAGCTTTCCGCTCTTTGCACCAGTTGGTACCCAGTCATTTGCACCAATGATAATGTCTGGTCCAGTTAGATCTGTGGCAGCATCAACAGCAGCTTTTAGGGCATCAAAGCTTGAGAATGTACGGATAACAACTTTATATCCGGCAACCCAATCGCCTTTTGCCGCGATTACTTTAGATAAGTTTGGTCCACGATTTTCATCGGCCCAAACCAAAATTTCTGTGCTTGCTGCGTGCACTGGTGTTAAAGAAACACCAAAGCTCACTGCAAGTGCTAGCGAAACTGCTAACGCCTTGAGGGATTTTCTGTTACGCATTTTTCTCCTAAATTCATCTAATTTGCCGTTACGAGGGGTAAGGCAATGGTTTATTTAAGCCCTTTGAGGCGCAGATAGCCAAGCCAGACGCTCACGGAGGCAGTCATTTAAGGGTTTTTATATCAAATTGTTATAAAAGGCGTACTTGCTGAAATCTGGAGGCTTTTAGCTATGGACCCCTGGAACTGAACTATCCCAACCCTGAACTTCTTCCGGCTTTCGTGGACCCTTTCCGATATATCTAGCCGATGGCCGAATCAATCTGCCGGTGCGCTTCTGTTCCAAAATATGTGCAGACCATCCCGCAGTACGTGCAGCAGTAAACATTGTTGTGAATAGATGTGAAGGAATCTCGGCAAAATCCAAAATAATTGCAGCCCAGAATTCTACGTTAGTTTCAAGTACGCGATCTGGTTGGCGTTCGCGAAGTTCTTTAAGCGCAGCTTTTTCTAAAGCCTCAGCAACTTCATAACGTGGCGCATTCAATTCTTTTGCAGTACGACGAAGTGTGCGAGCCCTTGGATCTTCGGCTCGGTAAACCCGATGACCGAATCCCATCAAACGTTCGTGACGATCTAGTAACCCTTTTACATATCCGGTTGCATCTCCGGTTTTCTCAACTTCTTCAATCATATGTAAAACGCGTGACGGTGCGCCACCATGTAACGGACCAGACATTGCACCGATTGCACCTGAAAGTGCTGCAGCTACATCTGCACCAGTTGATGCAATTACGCGAGCGGTAAATGTTGAAGCATTCATTCCATGTTCAGCGGCGGATACAAAGTAAGCATCAACAGCCCTAACATGTTGTGGATCTGGTTCACCGCGCCACCGAATCATCATTCGCTCAACTACTGTGTTGGCTTTATCAATTTCAGATTCTGGAACAGCAGGAAGTACAACACCTCGAGCTGCTTGTGCTAAATAAGAAAGCACCATTACAGACGCGCGCGCTAAATTACTACGAGCTTCGGCATCATCAATATCTAAAAGTGGTTTTAAACCCCATGCCGGTGCCAACATTGAAATTGCTGCTTGCACATCAACTCGAACATCACCGGAGTGAACTGGTAATGGAAATTTTTCGGCGTTCGGTAAACCTGGGTTAAATTCATCATCAACTAATAATCCCCATACGTTTCCAAATGAAACTCGGCCAACTAAATCTTCAATATCAACGCCGCGATAACGGAGCGCGCTACCTTCTTTATCCGGCTCTGCGATCTCCGACTCAAACGCAATAACGCCTTCTAAACCTGGTTTGAAATCATCGCTCATGATGTCGCCTCCTGAAGAATTTAATTTCCGTTGCCTATTCTGCCCCTAAAGGTATCTCCGGTAAAACCAGTGGGCGAAAGATGCTCAAAGTAAGAAAGTGACGTTAGATACACCCATGAGCGAAAATCTAGAACCACCACTCAGCGCTATCCGCTCCGAGGTTTCTGCAATGCGCCGGTCATATGGTGAGAGCGGATTAAATGAAGCCGACTTAGACCAGAACCCGATTGTTCAATTTTCAAAATGGCTCATCGAAGCTGCTGCAAATCCATTTATCGTAGAAGCCAATGCAATGGTGCTTTCAACGGTTCATGATGGTCAACCCACTTCGAGAACAGTCTTGTTGAAAGATGTAACTGAGAACGGATTTACTTTCTTTACTAATTACGAATCTGCAAAAGGCATTGATCTTGCTACCAATCCAAACCTTTCAATTCTATTTCCTTGGTACGCGATGGAACGTCAAGTAATAGTTCTGGGAAGTGCAAAGAAAATACCACGCGATGAGAGCGATGCCTATTTTGCTACACGTCCATGGTCTAGTCAGATTGGCGCTTGGGCAAGTAAGCAATCAAAGCGATTAGATTCGAGAGAAACTTTACAGAGTGCATACTCTGAATTAGCAAGTAGATACCCAGAAGGCGCAAAAGTTCCGACTCCACCAAATTGGGGTGGCTATTTAATTGCGCCAACCAATATCGAATTTTGGCAAGGAAGATATTCGAGGTTACATGATCGGGTTCGGTATGTGCGAACTCACGACAACGCCGCGAAAACCCAATGGAAACTAGAAAGGTTTTACCCATAGGCTATGCAGATGAGCGAACCGATATTAATCCCAGATAATTTAAAACCAATTGATGGTCGATTTGGTTGTGGTCCATCGAAAATTCGTCCGGCTGTAATTTCGGCACTAGTTGCTAGTGGTACAAATATTCTTGGAACTTCACACCGACAAAAGCCAGTAAAGCAAGTAGTAAATCGGGTTCGCTCCGGACTTACTTCACTTTTCTCATTACCTGAAGGCTATGAAGTAGTGCTTGGAAATGGCGGTTCTACTGCATTTTGGGATATTGCAACTTTTGGTTTAATCGAAAAGAAATCTCAACACTTAAATTTCGGAGAGTTCTCCTCGAAGTTTGCTGAAGCCGCAAAAGCTGCACCATTCCTTGATGATCCAACTGTTATCAAATCCGAACCAGGCACTCATCCACTTCCAATTGCAGAATCTGGCGTTGACGCCTATGCACTTACTCATAACGAAACAAGTACCGGAGTTTCGATGCCGATTAAGCGGCCGGCCGGAACTGACGGCGCACTAGTTTTAGTAGATGCTACTAGCGGTGCAGGTGGGTTAGCAGTTTCAGCAAACGAATTTGATACTTATTACTTTGCTCCGCAAAAATCTTTTGCATCAGATGGCGGCTTATGGATTGCGCTAATGAGTCCGGCTGCCTTAGCACGTGCCGCAAAAATAAAAGAAATTGGCCGTTGGGTTCCAGCATTTTTCGATTTAAATATCGCAATCGAAAATAGTAAGTTAGATCAGACTTACAACACGCCTGCAGTCGCAACTCTTATTATGTTGGCCGAACAAATCGAGTGGATGAATAATAATGGCGGTTTAAAGTTTGCCGCTGGTAGAAGTGCAGAATCGGCTTCCAAAATTTATGGTTGGGCTGATAGAACCAGTTACACAACGCCATTTGTTAATGATCCTGCAGCGCGTTCAAATGTAGTCGCAACCATAAACTTTGATGAATCAATTGACGCTCTTGAAATAGCCAAAACGTTACGTGCAAATGGCATCGTTGATACTGAGCCATATCGAAAGCTAGGAAAGAATCAATTAAGAATTGGAATGTTTCCCGCAGTAGATCCATCAGATATCGATGCACTAATTTCATGTATCGAATATGTTGTTTCTGCGCTAGCAAAATAAATATGAGCCGCACGCCAGCAGATAGAAAGTTTAAGCACGATGCAACATTTTGGAGCGTTGCTTTGCAATCGGCAGTCTTTGGTTTTTTTATGGGCGGTTTCGGCCCAGCCCAACCGTTATTACAAAGCGATCAAGGAACTAGCGGGACAATCGCAGGGCTACATGGAACATCGCTTGGATTAGCGAGCATTCTTGCTGGTTTACTCAATGCCCGAGTAGTGCATAAATTTGGCAGGTTTAAGACTTCATGGATTGGGATTGGCATATTTGGGGTTGGCGCGATGATGTTCATAGTTGCACCTTCACCAATTATTTCAATTTCAGCATCTGCCATAATTGGAATTGGCGTTTCGCTAACAATTAATTCTGGGTTTGCGCTACTCACTCACCATTTTAAAAACGATCAAACTCGTGCGGCTTCCCAAGCAAATGGCGTTAATTCATTATTCGTGGTTTTCGGAACGCTTCTAATTGGCGCGCTTGCTGGAACTTCAATCAATTGGAGATTTGGTCTGCTTCTGATTTTCCCAGCTGGGCTAACTCTTTACATATTCGCTCAAAAGCACCATACCGATGAACATGTACCAGAGCCATCCGGAAGACAGAGTGGAAAATTAAGTGGCAAGTACTGGGTTGGTTGGCTTGCTATAACGCTTTGCATTTCAAGTGAATTTGCAATGACATTCTGGAGTGCATCGCTATTTCGAGATCGAACTGATTTTTCCGCAGCAAGTGCCACGGTTGCCGTTCTTGCTGGAAGTTTAGGAATGGCACTTGGTCGATGGTTTGGTCCGCTACTCATGACGCATATTGATCTTGATCAAAGATTAATTTTCTTACTTCTCTTTCAACTTTTCGGTTTCACTCTATTCTGGTTTTCACATGGTGCGCTATTTTCCTTTGTCGGGCTATTGATATCTGGACTCGGCATCTCAATGCAATTCACCCTAAATTCGTTACGCCTTATTAGGTTAAGTGAGAATCGACCAGATTTAGCTATGGGAATAAGTGCGCTTGGCGCAGGTTCGGCCATCGCAATCGCGCCACTTTTACTTGGTTTCTTAGCTGATCAAATTGGGATTTCCAAAGGATATTTAATGGTTCCAGCAATAGTCACAATCGCTATCGTATTAGTACTTGCAACCCCAACTAAAGAATTGCGATAATTGATTATGAATTATCGAACCAGGCGAATCGTCACGATTATTACCCTCATTACCTTGGTATTACTTATTCTCATAAGTAGTTTCTAAAACATCCCCAACTAAGAAACTGGCTGGCGTTTCAATTCGTCCTTTAAATTTGTAATATACAACGATTGCAGCAGTAAAAGTAATAATGCCGCAAACTAACATAGTCTCTCTCACACCAATAGTTGTGCTTAGCCAACCGATGAGTGGCGAACCTAGCGGGGTTCCACCCATAAAAATTGTTAAATAAATTCCCATTACCCGACCTCTGATTGCTGGATCGGTTCGTAACTGCACCATAGAATTTGCACTAATTAGCGTTAATAACGCGATACATCCACCGATCGGCAACAGCATTGCGTAAATGGTGAACGTAGGCGCAAAACTTTCGATAGCAACGACTATGCCAAATAGCGCAGAACCGCGCATTACATAAGATGGATCTCGTTTCTTCTCTAACCGAGCAGAAATTAGCGCGCCAGTAAGTGACCCAATAGCCAAGATACTGCCGAGCGCTCCATAAGATGCTGCTCCTTTATGAAAAACTTTTGTTGCCATTAAAGTATTGAAGATCATGAAATTTAATCCAAAAGTTGCGGTGAAAAATACTGTGATCATTACTGCAGTAATATCAGGTCTCGCCTTAACATAATTGAAAGCTTCGGAAATCTTGGCATTTAAGTTGGGCTTATTCTCAATAAACAAATCGCGCTCACGCAAGCATAGAAGCGCAGTAATAATAAATAAGTAAGAAACCGCGTTTAATAAAAAGGATGGGCCGGTGCCAAATGCTGCAATTAATAAGCCCGAAACTCCAGGGCCGATTAGTCTTGCTAAATTAAAGTTTGCGGAATTAAGGCTAACTGCATTTGGTAAATCAGCTTTACCCACAATCTCTGCAGTAAAACTCTGTCTAACCGGGGCGTCAATTGCGCTCGCAGTACCAAGGGCAAATGCAAAGAAGAAAACATGCCAAAGTTTTACATGTTCAGTTATGACAAGTAAACCAAGAGTTGTAGCAGAAATTCCACCAGCGAAGTTGCAAATAATTAGCGTTCTACGCTTATTAAATCTATCTGCAATTTTTCCACCTTGCATACTTAATAGCAAAGCTGGTAAGAACTGTAACCCCACGACCAATCCAACATATGTTCCACTACCTGTTATTTGCAGTACTAACCAATCTTGCGCAACCCGTTGTGCCCAAGTTCCAATATTTGAAGCAGTACTTGCCGGATAAAGAATTCTAAAGTTGCGGTGCTTGAAAGACCGCATCGAGTTCATTGGAGTACTCTATTTCCATGAGAGGTTCGATACCAGTAATAGTGGCCGGAATCATTGCCTGGATTATTGTTTTTCTCTTCGCGCTTGCGACTGACGCTGCTAGCAAAGTTTTATACACCTGCGCACTTGGAATTACTTTCGGATTGATGGGAATTCGCTACACAATTCGACGAGCAAGAAAAGAGAGTAATTAGCCTTCGATTTGTTGTGCAATGCCGCGCAAAACTTTAGCAACGCGAGCCGCTTCAGCATCTGATGGATAACGACCTTGTCTTAATCCGTTTCCAACTCGATCTAACATTTTGATGCTCTCTTCTACAATCACAGCAAGATCATCATGATTAGTACGAGCATTTGCTGCTAATGAAGGTGGTGCATCAATTATTCGAATCGAAAGAGCTTGTGGACCGCGACGACCATCTGCAACACCAAATTCTAATTTAGTTCCAGGTTTAACAGTTGTGACACCGTCAGGCAGATTCGCGGCTGCAAGATAAACATCTTCGCCTTCATCAGATGCAATAAAACCAAAACCTTTTTCAAGGCTGAACCATTTAACGCGTCCAGTTGGCATGAGGATCTCCAATTCGAGTTTTAAGTATGCGTTTATGTAAGCCGCGGGGGTGCGGGCAGAGGAGTACTTTATCGCAGATCAAATGCGACTTGGTAAGGGGTTTATTCGGTTACTAGCGCCTCTGAGTGTGCACCGCAGCCATGATCGACCGACACTACGCGGCCATCTTCCGGTGAAATTGCATTAGCGCAGACGCCGAATGCTTGGCGGAGCGAACCAGCGATTGAAATATAAAACCCACATGATGCGCAATTCTTTGGTGCATATTGTGCCATTGGAGTATTCGGACCGCGATCGCCTTCATGCCATCGCTTGCTTGCTTGATCGCGACCAACAATTGAAAGTACGCGGGCACGGCCTAATCCAAATTCAAATAATTGGCTAAGTTCTAACTCTTCATCACCAGGAAGAACTGCATAACCTGGGACTAAGCGTTCGTCATCTGCCGCGGTTGGAACAACATCGCCAACACCAACATCGCCAGGTTGGATTCGATCTCGATAAGGAATCCACTCAGGTGCAAGTAAAGATTCCACGCCTGGCAATAGAACCACATCACAAATAGTTGGTGTGCTCTCGCTATCAACTTTTGTAACTGTTACTGCCCAACGCCACCCTACATAACCAGGTAGTGCAGCTTCAAATAAGTAGGTAGCGACGTGGTCTTCATCTGATTCTATAGAAACTATTTCACCAACATATTTCGAATCGCGGGCATCTTCAATTGCTGCAGCTTTTGCTAACTCTGCAGCTTTGAAAATATCCCGCGATTTCGAAGTTTTAGGTGCCATTAGATTTCTTAGAAATCCATATCGCCGCCGCCACCAGGGCCACCAGCTGGAGCTGCTGACTTAGGTTCAGGCTTATCGGTAATTACCGCTTCGGTTGTTAAGAATAACGCCGCGATTGAAGCCGCGTTTTGCAAAGCAGAACGAGTCACTTTAGCTGGATCAATAATTCCAGCTTTAATCATGTCAACGTACTCGCCTGATGCTGCGTTTAATCCGAAACCTGCTTCAAGGTTACGAACTTTCTCAACAACTACGCCGCCTTCAAGGCCAGCATTGATAGCGATTTGTTTAAGTGGTGACTCAACTGCAAACTCAACAATCTTTGCACCAGTAGCTTCATCGCCGACAAGTTTCAAATTAGCAAATGCTTTCTTTGAGGCCTGTAGAAGTGCGACGCCGCCGCCGGCAACGATTCCTTCTTCGACTGCAGCTTTAGCATTTCGCACTGCATCTTCTATGCGGTGTTTACGCTCTTTTAATTCAACTTCGGTAGCAGCACCAGCTTTAATAACTGCAACGCCGCCAGCAAGTTTTGCTAACCGCTCTTGCAGCTTCTCGCGGTCGTAATCTGAGTCGCTCTTCTCAATTTCAGCGCGAATTTGGTTAACTCGGCCCTTAATTTGCTCGTCATCTCCGCCACCTTCAACAATGGTGGTTTCGTCCTTTGTAATAACAATCTTGCGAGCTTTCCCGAGTAAATCCAAAGTTGCGGCATCAAGCTTTAAGCCAACTTCTTCAGAAATCACAGTTGCACCAGTCAAAATCGCAATATCTTGCAACATAGATTTACGGCGATCGCCAAAGCCTGGAGCTTTAACTGCAACAGATTTAAATGTGCCGCGTACTTTATTTACAACAAGAGTAGCGAGCGCTTCTCCCTCAACATCTTCAGCGATGATTAGAAGTGGTTTGCCGGATTGCATGACTTTTTCAAGAATTGGTACTAAGTCTTTAATATTTGCAATCTTGCTATTTGCAATTAATACATAAGCATCTTCCAAAATCGCTTCCATGCGATCGGTATCAGTGATCATGTATGCCGAGATGTAACCTTTATCAAAACGCATACCTTCAGTTAGTTCGAGCTCTAAACCAAAGGTATTGCTCTCTTCAACTGTAATTACGCCTTCTTTACCGACCTTATCCATTGCTTCTGCAATCATGTCGCCGATAGTTGAATCAGCAGCAGAGATTGAGGCAGTCGCGGCAATTTGGTCACGAGTTTCAACTGGCTTTGACATCGCACTTAGTTCGGCAGAAATAGCATCAACAGCTTTTTCAATTCCGCGCTTTAGCGCCATTGGGTTTGAGCCAGCTGCAACGTTACGTAGACCTTCGCGAACTAGCGCTTGAGCTAATACTGTTGCAGTTGTTGTGCCATCTCCGGCTACATCATCAGTCTTCTTCGCTACTTCTTTAACAAGTTCTGCGCCGATTTTTTCCCATGGATCATCAAGTTCAATTTCTTTCGCAATCGAGACGCCATCATTTGTAATTGTTGGGGCGCCCCACTTCTTTTCCAAAACAACATTTCGACCACGGGGTCCAAGGGTTACCTTTACGGCATCCGCCAATTGGTTCATTCCGCGCTCAAGGCCGCGACGTGCTTCTTCATTAAAGGCAATCATCTTTGCCATAGTTATTCCACTCCTATTTATAGTTGAATCGGGCGTCTTTTATCACTCACACCCGTCGAGTGCTAACGCCAAATCTAGGGTAGGTATTCCCTCTCAAGCAAACCGAGCTTTATTGGGTTTGGTTTTACTTATGGAGCCCGAGGCGAGCGGCAGAACGCTCCTCGGTCCGAGCATCCCGCAGGCGGCGGAGCCGCTTAATCAACATGGGTTGGGCCAGTAGCGCTGCTTCTCGATCAATTAGCGCATTTAGAACTTCGTAATAGCGCGGTGGAGTTAAATCAAATAGCTCTCGTATCGAGCTCTCCTTAGCGCCGGAGTAACGGAACCATTGGCGCTCAAAATCTAAAATCCGCAGCTCTAAATCGCTCATGCCAGAGTTGAGTTGACCCGCCTCATTATTAACGCCAAATTCCATATTCATATCTTATGGGGCGAAACCGACAAATCGGTGGAGGTTAACTGGAAGTTAAAGCGTTCCTAAAATCAGCTCTAAATCGCTCACTTTGGTCCAGGGGTTCACAATCGCAAATCGCAAAATCGGCTCACTTTCATGCGATGAAGGTGTAACAAACCCAATCTGATCGGTCAATAATTTTGCGCTCCAATTTTGATAATCGATTGTTTTCCAACCTATTCGTTTAAAAGCAACAATTGAAAGTTCTGGCTCCATAATTAATTCCAAATTTGGATTTTCATTTATAAGTCGCGCGCCCTCTTGTGCAATAAACATGGTTTTATCCATAGCGGCGGCATACTCATTCGTACCATGCGCTGCCAGCGAGAACCAAAATGGTAAGCCGCGAACTCTTCGGGTTAAATGAATTGCATAATCGGATGGATTCCATTCTCCAGTCTCCAACGACTCTAAATAACCGGCATGTTGTGTGTGAGCTGCTTTTGCAATATTCGGATTTCGATAAATCAACGCGCATGCGTCGAATGGTGCAAATAACCATTTATGCGGATCAACAATAAATGAATCAGCTAATTCAATTCCACTAAATAAATGTTTTACTGAAAGTGAACAGAGCGCAGCCAAACCATATGCACCATCGATGTGGTACCAAATTCCACGGACTCTTGCTGCGTTTCCAATCCCTAATAGGTCATCGATCACTCCTAGGTTTGTGGTGCCCGCTGTTGCAACAACAGCAAATATTCGATGTGTTGGATTTTTTAATTGATACGAATCAATTGCGCTCGCAACTGCGTTACCTTGCAATTTAAAATTTTGTTCTGTTTCAATTTGCAATACACCAACGTCCATTACATCGGCTGCGGATTTGATTGAGGAGTGTGCTTCTTTCGAACACGCAATCACCCATTTATCTATCTCTGGGTAACGTTGCCGAGCGTCATAACGGGCTGCAACTAAAGCCGATAGATTTCCAATAGTTCCACCTTGTACAAATACACCGCCGGCGCTTTCGGGCATTCCGGCTAAGTCACTAATCCATTTAAGGGCTTGATTTTCGGCAAATACTGCGCCAGCGCCTTCCATCCACGAGCCGCCATATAAAGCGCTAGCGCCAACAACCAAATCAAATAGGTTTGCATATTCACTAGGGGCAGATGGGATGAACGCGAGATTTCTCGGGTGATCAGTTGAGATACATGCTTTCGCTAAGACATCTTTGAATAGCGCTAACGCGGCATGTCCGCCTAAGCCATCTGGAGTGATGGTATTGCCAACTTCGTTATGTAAATCTGCCCAAGTTCTTGGACCATCAAGTGGTGGATCAGTTTTTAACCGTACCAATGAATACTCAAGAATTTCGGCAGCTAACTTCTCAACTTCATCATTAAATTCATGCATGGATTATCCAAAAATAACTTTACGTTTTGCACTCCGAACAATGTTGCGCAACATTGTGGGAAATACGAAACTGTGGAGTGGAAGTATGGAGTACCAATACAACTGGCCACCAAGTCCATGTGGAGAGAAAGTCGCCTCCTGAATAATTTTGGTTTTGCCATCAACTTCACTTATTCGAAATTCCAGCCAAGCTTTTCCCGGAAGAATCATTTCAGCATAAAGCCGTAATAATTTCTCTTTCTCAATATTTTCAACACGCCAAAAATCTAAACTCTCTCCGATTCTGAGAGTTTTCGGATCCCGTCGACCTCGGCGTAATCCAACACCACCGATTGCACGATCTAACAAGCCACGCATAAACCAGAGAAAATCTGCGCCATACCAACCATTGTCGCCACCTATCTGTTCGATTGCTTCCCATACTTTTTCTATTGGCGCATCGGTAATCACTTCCCGTAAATCCCTTAAAATCATTTCACCGGCCCATGCTGGATCGCTCTGCGCTTTTTGCCAAGGCGCGGTTGGGATTGCAGCATCAGACCATCGAGTCTCTACGGCGTTGGCAGAGATGCGGCTTAGCGCTAATTCAATTGCTTTTGTTACGTCAGTTAGCCCTTCTGGTGGCGGCGGAATAATTCCGTTCAGGCTCTTATTTGGATCTGCCACAACTTCATTTATTAATGAACCAACTAACGGTCGAGCAAGTGCAGTAGGCACTGGCGTTACTAATCCAATCCATAAGCTGGATAGTTGCGGAGTAAGTACTGGAACCTTAATTATCAACCGCTTTCGCAGACCAGAAATTTTGGCAAATTTTTGCATCATATCGGCGTAACTCAAGATTTCAGGTCCGCCAATATCGAAAATTCCAGAGATTGGTTTTTCTAATTTTGCAATATGCGTTAAATACCAAAGTACGTCGCGGATCGCAATCGGATGGGTCCGATTTGCAATCCACTTTGGCGTTGTCATAATCGGCAATCTATGCGTTAAATGTCGGAGCATTTCAAATGAAGCCGAACCGGAACCAATAATAATTCCAGCTCTAATCTCCATTACTGGAGTTGAGCCACTTGCGAGTTCACTTCCAGTTCGGGCGCGTGAAGCTAGATGCTTACTACTCTTGGCATCATTAGCAATACCACCAAGATAAACAATTTGTTTTACACCAGCGGTAGTAGCAGCCTTAGCAAAGTTACGGGCCATCGCGGCTTCTATCTCATCAAAATTAGAGCCTAAATTTATTGAGTGCAGTAAATAAAAAGCAGTATGTACTCCAGTTAGCGCCGTCAAAACTTCATCATAATTATTAGCATTACCGGTTGCTATTTCTACTGCGCTTACCCATGGTTGGCCAGAGACTTTAGATTTATCACGTACAAATATTCGTACTGACATATCTTCCTGTAATAGCGCCTTTACCAATCGGCCACCAACATACCCAGATGCTCCGGTTACCAAGATTTTCCGCTGCTCGCTCATGGAATTAACAGTAGACTTTGCGTTATGAATAAGCCAAGCGAAAAGAAACCACGTATTGTGATTCTTGGCGCAGGATTTGGTGGGCTAACCGCAGCTCGTGGGTTAGCCAAATTCGCTGAAGTAACCTTGGTGGACCGCCATAATTTCCAAACTTTTCTCCCATTGTTATACCAAGTTTCAACTGCCGGACTTGCAGCAGATCATGTGGCTTATCCCGTTCGTGGCGCGATCCGGAACTCCGGCATAAAATTCCGAATGGGCTCACCAATATCTATTAACCATCGTGATAACTCGGTGAAATTAGATTCAAGTGAAGTGCTCGAATACGACCATCTAATAATTGCAATGGGATCAGCAACAAACGATTTTGGCATAAAAGGGGTAGCCGAATTTTCACTTGGCATGAAGAGCGTAAATGAAGCCTTAACTATCCGCGCAGCAGTCATGCGTCGCTTTGAAGATTTATGTAGATTTGAAGATGGCTCTAGGTTCGCTATCTCGGTAGTAGGTGGCGGCCCAACTGGAGTTGAAATGGCTGGAGCGATGGCAGAGTTGAGACGCGGACCGCTAGCTTCTGATTTTAAAAACGCGGCTGACCATATCGATATCTACCTAATTGAAGCTGGCCCAAGATTGCTTCCAACATTCTCGCCATCGCTATCAGAGCGGACCGCAAAAGATTTAGAGAAACTTGGCGTAAAAGTTATTTGTAACGCTTCTGTAAAAGAAATAAACGATGCAAAAATATTTTTTAGCGATGGTGACTCAATTGAATCAGGGATTACAATTTGGGCGGCTGGAGTAATGGGTGAGCCAACTATTAAAAAACTTTCGCTACCTATTGAAGCAAATCGAGTCGCAGTAGAACCAACGTTGCAAGTGCAGAATTATCCGCATATTTGGGCAATCGGTGATATTTCTGGAGTGAAGAACAAATCTGGAAAGTTTCTCCCGATGGTAGCTCCGGTAGCCATGCAACAAGGAAGATTCGTTGCGAAGCAAATTGCAGCGCTAATTGCGGGACGTACCCTTAAAAATTTCTCCTATATTGATAAAGGATCGATGGCAACAATTGGGCGACATAAAGCGGTTGTCGAAGTTAAAGGAATTAAAATTGGTGGCGCAATTGCGTGGTTTATCTGGCTCTGGTTGCACTTGTTTTACTTGCTGGGCGGGCGAAACAAGATTGGAACTATCGCTGATTGGACCTGGAATTACTTAACTTTTGATCGAGGTAACCGCCACATCATGGATTCCTACTAACTATGAGTTATATAGACCTGCGCGGTCATCAAGTGTGGAGCGTTGTCCACGAAAATAATGGCGAGCCAGTTCTTTTGATGCATGGTGGTTTAAGCAGCACTGAAGATTGGGATTTCACAGTCTTGCCTGCCGTTGCAAGTGACCATCACGTTTATTCCTATGATCGAAGCGCTCACGGGCGTACCAAAATTCGGGATGGGTACTTCCATTTTGATTTTCAAACCGATGAAGCGATTGCCTATATTGCAGATGTTATAAAAAGACCAACTCATTTAATTGGTTGGAGTGATGGTGGCATTATTTCGTTGCTCATTGCTTTGAAACGGCCAGATTTAGTGAAATCAATTATCGCAATCGGAACCAACTACAACCATGATTCTGGTTTATCTTTCAATTTATCTACCGTGCAAGTCCCAGAAGAAGATAAAGCGCTCTTTGTGGAAAGAAGTGGTCAGGATCCAGAGTTACTTGTAGAGATTGTTACTAAAGCTTTCCAAGTTTGGGCTACCGAACCAAATATGACTTTAGAACAATTATCTAAAATTGAAGTTCCGGTACTGATATTAGCTGGCGATGACGAACCATTTGGAAGTGCGCATACTTTTGAGATGTATGAAGCTTTTCCTAATGGAAGGTTAGCGGTATTGCCAGGTGCTTCACACTATGTTGTTAAAGAACAAGCCGAATTAATGCAATCAGTAATTCGAGATTTTTATATAAAACCAGAATTTCCGATTACAAAATATGCAAATCGCAGAAAAGCAAGGCAGCGAGAAATACTAGGAAATTCGTAACGCGCCGATTGCACCTTCAGGCACAAATGGATTGTTTGGCGCGATTGGATTTAGCCTTAAATACTTCTCGCTTTGTAAAGGACGTTGATCACTTTCACCTTTATTTGGCCAAAATGAGAATGCGCGCTCAGCTTGCGCAGTAATAGTTAGTGATGGATTTACACCTAGATTTGCGGTAACACTTGCACCATCGACAACATGTAATTTCGGATAGTTCCAGACTCGGTGATACGGATCAATTACGCCAGTATTTTCGCTATCTCCGATAACGCAGCCACCAACGAAATGTGCGGTAAATGGCGCACCAATCAAATCACCTAGGTGGCCACCGGCAACGCCACCGTTCTTTTCGGCAATTCTGCGCACAACTTCATTAGCTTCTGGAATATAGGTTGCATTTGGATGATCAGCATCGTTGATTGAAGTTAAACGCCACCCAAATAAGCCTCGCTTTTCACTTACCGATACTGATGACTCAACATTTTGCATTACAAGTGCAATGACAGTGCGTTCACTCCATTTTCTAACATCAAGTATTTTAAAAAGTGTTGCTGGTTTCTTGATTACTTCGCGAAGCCAAGCTTTGCGACGACTCTTTGCGGTATTACCATCAGTCATAACTGTTTGTAATAGCCCCATCAAGTTACTGCCTTTGCCGTATCGGACTGGTTCAACGTGGGTATGTTCATTCGGAAAAAAAGATGAAGTGATTGCAGATCCTTGCGAAAAATCACTTTTAAAATGCTTTGGCATCATTGCGCCGGTTAACGCTTCGCTATTTGTCCGGGAAAGTTTTCCTAAGAAACTAGAAATCTTAGGAAGCACCCCATCTCGCTTCATTTTATGCAATAACTTCTGAGTGTTGTAGGTTCCTGCTGCTACTACAACTTGGCTCGCCGTAAATTTTCTTTTACCGCCAAACCAAGCACTACTTTTGCGGGCGGTAATTCTCCAACTGCCATCTTTTAATTCTTCGATCTTGGTCACTGTGTGTTCTGGATAAACTCTTGCTCCCGCTTTTTCTGCAAGTCCTAAATAATTTTTTGGCAAAGTATTCTTCGCATTATGCCGACACCCGGTCATGCATGCACCACATTGCATACAACCGTTGCGCTCTGGTCCAACGCCACCGAAGAATGGATCTTTAGCTAAAACACCACTACCTTCACCAAAATAAACTCCTAATGGCGCCATTTTGAAAGTCTTGCCAACTCCCATCTCGTTAGCGACTTCTTGCATCGATTTATCGGATGGTGAAAAAAATGGATTATCAGCAACTCCTAAGACACGTGATGCTTGGTCATACCAAGGCTTAAGTTCGGCTTTCCAATCCGTAATATTCTTCCATTGTTTATCTTCAAAATAAGTATCTGGTGGTGCATATAAAGTGTTTGCATAAACAAGTGAGCCGCCACCAACTCCTGCGCCGGCTAAAACTAAAACATCAGGAAGCGCGTGAATTCTTTGAATTCCACGAAGCCCTAACCGCGGTGCATATAAGAATTTTGAAATCCGCCAAGATGTTTTAGGAAAATCGTTATCGGTAAATCTTCGGCCAGCTTCAAGAACTGCAACTTGATAACCTTTTTCACTTAATCGGAGCGCTGCAACCGAACCACCAAAACCAGATCCAATTACAACGACATCGAAATCTCGGTCAGACATAAACTAGACTTTAGTGGGTTATCACAGAAATTACACAGGTACTTATGGTTAGGTGGCCGAATGTCTACGAAGCGATTAGGTGTCGATTGGGCATCGTTAGTAACTGGACTTGGCCTCGGATTAACCATTGCGCTACAAATCGAAAGTACAACCCAAGAGGATTGGGCTTCGACTTACGCAATCGTTACTTCGATTTCACGCTCGTTTGCTCTCATTGGAACTTATCTCGCATTAGTTGGCTTAGTTCTGGTAGCCCGAGTGCCTTTGATTGAAAGTTCCGTAGGTCATGACCGCTTAATCACTTGGCATCGCAAGCTTGGACCATATTCACTTTTCTTAATTGGCTTTCATGTGCTCTTCGTTGCAATAGGTTATGCCGGCTTAGAACGAATTCCAACAATTATCGAAATTTGGCGGATGGTTACACGTTTTCCTTGGATGTTGCCAGCATTTGTAGGGTTTATTTTTATGATGGCTGCAGGCATTACTTCGTATAAAAAAGCGCGAGCCAGAATGTCTTATGAGACTTGGTGGACAGTACATCTTTATACCTATCTAGCAATCGCACTCTCATTCATGCATCAAGTACTTACTGGCCCAATGTTCATCGGTCACCCACTAAATAGATTTTTTTGGAACGTTCTATATTTATCTGTCGCTGGAACTTTAATAACTTGGCGGTTTGCAATCCCGGTTATTAGATCACTTCGCCTTGGCCTTAAAGTTGAGCAAGTTGTAAAAGAAGGTCCCGGAGTATTTTCAATAGTTATGAAGGGCAGAAATGTTGAATCACTTGGCGCTCAAGGTGGTCAATTCTTTGGGTGGCGCTTTCTAACCAAGGGGCACTGGTTTATTTCGCATCCCTATTCATTGTCTGCTGCGCCAACTAAGAAATATTTACGGGTAACAGTCAAAGATTTAGGTGACCACTCAGGTTCGGTAACTTTCATTAAACCTGGAACTCGCGTCTTCTTAGAGGGTCCATACGGTGCATTTACCGCGGGGCGTGCTTCGAAAGGCCATGTAACTTTGATTGGCGGTGGCGTAGGTATTACGCCAATCCGAGCAATCATGGAGGAATTCCCACCTGCTGTTGAGGTTGATGTTATTTTTCGAGCATCGAAGAAAGAAGATTTAGTGTTGAAAGAAGAGTTAGATTATTTAGCAGAAGAACGTGGTGCTCGGGTGCATTATTTGATTGGGCCTCGTTCAGAACATCCAATGGATGCAAAATACATCATGCGAATTGTGCCGACTTTTAGAGATTCCGATGTTTATATCTGCGGCCCAACACCACTTGTAGATGCAGTGCGGGAAGCTGCTCGCAATGTTGGGATTCCAAAAAACCGATTCCATGACGAAGCTTTTGCATTCCACGGCGAGTAGGAGTTAACGATGAAACGCGCAGTATTAATTGCAACCGGAACTATTGGAAGTCTTGGCGCAATACTTGCTGTAACGCCGCCGCAATTTGGCCAAAGCTCCGCGGCAAATCTTGGTGGTGGCACAACAACTCCTACAAATTCTTCGCCGACGGCAAATTCACAAACTCCTACGCCACCACAGAGCCCTACTGCTACTAAGTCGGCTACTAAGTCGGCTACTAAGTCGGCAACCAAATCTGCAGCTGCATCACCAACTGCAACAAAGAGCCATACAACAACTCAATCTGAATCACCATCTCCGACTCCGACTCCGACTCCGACTCCGACTCCGACTCCAACTCCAACTCCGACTCCAACAAAAACTCAGGCGCCGGCAAGTAGTGGGGTTTCCGGTTCATATACTGGAAACACTTATGCAGCATCTCGCTATGGAAATACTTATGTAAAAGTTACTTTAAAAAACGGTGAAATTACAGATATCAGCGGATATCAAAGCCCAAGTAGTTGGAGTGGCTATGTAATTCCTACTTTAGATCAATGGGTTCCGACTAAAAAAATTACGATTGACCAAATCGTCTCGACTAGCGCTCAAAATTTACCCTGTGCAATTCAAAATTCTTGTCGATCTCGCGCTTCATATACAGCAACTGCATATTGGCAATCACTTCAATCGGCGTTGAAAAAAGCAGGGTATTAAGAGCCCGCAGTGCGCATTTATCGCGAGATCGAGGCTTGGGGAACTGTTTTAATTTTTGATATTGAATCTAAAAACTTATCTGAAATTCAATTAGAAATTGCGCTATCTAAAGTTAATGAATACGTTCACCATATTGATGAAGTTTTCTCCACATACAAATCAGATTCTATAATTTCCAAGTTGCGACGTAATGAGATTGAGATTTGGCAAACTTCAGATGAAGTTAGGGAGGTTTGGAATTTATGCGAAGAAACGAAACGATTAACTAATGGTGCTTTTGACCCATGGGCAGTACCTGGAGGTTTTGATCCGTCTGGGTTAGTAAAAGGTTGGGCTGCTGATAAATCTGCAGAAATTTTATTGAGCCACGGTGTCGCACACATTTTAATAAATGCCGCTGGAGATCTAACTCTTCGCGGTGGCCGCATCGAAGACGGCGAAATTAAACCTTGGCTAATTGGTATTACCGATCCGAATAATACAGATAATATTGTTAAGACCTTTGAAATTTTAGATGGCGCAATTGCAACTAGTGGAGATTATGAACGTGGTGATCATATTAAGGATCCGCAAAATGGCATGGTTGCAGTTGGTGCTAAATCAGCAACCGTCATTGGGCCAAGTGGTGCAATCACTGACGCGCTTGCGACAGCTTTAATGGTTGCGGGAAGTGATGGTGCAACTTGGTTTACCCAACCAGAGTTATTTGGCTATCAGCCTTGGGTAATTAATCGCCATGACGCCACTTCATGGAGTATTGATTAGTTAAAATATGGAGCCCCCCGTCAGGATTGAACTGACGACCTGCCGCTTACAAGGCGGCTGCTCTACCACTGAGCTAGAGAGGCATGATTTACGAGGCGTAATTATGGCATTAGAAAGTGGTGTTCGGACGCCACTTTCCATAGACCTCGCGTAGCTGGTCCACGATTTCCCCGACGGTGGCATAGGCCTTTACTGCCGCAACACATGGGCCGACCACATTTTCACCAGATTTAGCAGCAGCACCAACGCTAGCCAACGCAATTTTTACTGCTTCATTATCTCTACTTGCTTTCAATTTCTTAAGTGAAGCAACTTGATCTATCTCACTCTGCGGGTCAATTGCGAACGGTTTAAATGGTGGCGTTTCAGCTTGGAAAATATTTACGCCCACAACTTTTCGCTTACCACTTTCAACATCCATAGCAAATTGATAAGCCTTATCTGATAATTCTTTTGAGAACCAACCATTATTAATACATTCGAGTGCTCCGCCACGCTTTTCAATATCTTCTAGTAAAGCCCACATTTTCTCTGCAAGTTCGTCAGTCATTCTCTCTAATTCATAACTTCCAGCTAACAAGTCAACCCCATCCAATACTCCAGTTTCAAATGCCACAACTTGCTGGGTGCGAAGTGCCAACATCGCAGCCTCTTCAGTTGGTACGCCAAGTGCTTCATCAAATGCAGAGACATGCATTGTTTGAATGCCACCAAGCGCTGCCGCCAACATTTCTACCGTTGTTCTAACTACGTTATTCATAGGCTGATGTGCAGTTAGCGAAGAACCAGCGGTGAAAGCAAAAATTCTTAACTGTTCAGAGCGAGGATCTTTTGCATTATATTTTTCACGCGCAATTCGCGCCCAAGTTTTACGAGCTGCTCGAAATTTGGCAACCTCTGGTAAGAACTCAATATTTGAAGAGAGGAATGTAAATAAAGTTGGAGCAACTTGATCGATGGTTACTCCGCGTTCCAACGCCTTGTCTAAATACTCGCGTGCATTTGAAAAAGTAAATGCCACTTCTTGAATCGCATCCGAGCCAGATTCTCTAATGTGGTAGCCGCTCATCGCTAACGGAACCCATTTTGGGATATCACGGGCTATGTACTCAATAACATCAACTGAAAGCTTTAAGCCCGCTTCGGCTGGGAAAATTTGGGTTCCGCGCGCTATGTATTCTTTCAAAACATCGTTTTGAATAAACATCCCAAATTGGTTTGGATCGACACCGCGTTGTTCGGCGAGGGCAATAAACATGGCCGCCCAGATATAACCAATTGAATTCGCAGTAGTTCTTACTTGGCTTATCTTCTCTAGTGGAATTTGATCCATCAAAATTTCAATATCTGCCAAACTATCAATCGCTACCCCAACTCTGCCAACTTCACCTTCGGCAAGTGGGTGATCCGAATCAAGTCCGAGTTGTGTTGGAAGATCTAGCGCAACGCTAAATCCAGTTAATCCTTGCGCCAATAACATTTTAAATCTCTCATTTGTTTCTCGCGGCGTTCCAAAGCCACCATATTGGCCCATAGTCCATACGCCAGCATCTGGTTTGATGCCGCGGGTGTATGGATATTCGCCTGGTTTCTCTAATGAACTCATTATTTATTTCTGCTTTCAAGTTCTTGCTTTAAAACTTTCTTGGCAATCTTCCCAGTAGAATTTAATGGAAATGCATCGACAATCAATACTTCTTTTGGTTTCTTATAAGTAGCCATACGAGATTTGCAATGTTCTAAAACTTTACTTACTAGTTCGTCGCCTTTTGTGTTTGCATTTGGCGCTAGCGTTACCATCGCAACTACTCGTTGGCCCCATTCGGCATCAAATACGCCCATCACTGCAACTTCAGAAATATCCGAAACTTCCGCAATGACATCTTCTATTTCGCGCGGATAAATGTTGTAGCCCCCGCTAATTATCATGTCGCCTTTTCGATCAACCAGGAATAGCCGATTTTCTAAATCCAATCGACCAAGATCTCCGGTGTGTAACCAACCATCTCGAACAGCTTTAGTAACAGTGGGATCATTTCCGGCTGCGCCGTAGTAGCCCCGCATTACATGATCACCTCGCGTAATAACCTCGCCAATTTCACCTTGCGGCACATCTTTACCAGCTTCGTCAACGATTCGAATTTCAACTGTTGTGCAAGGGTTTCCAGCGCTGGTAAGAATTTCGGGATCTTTAAATAAACCAAGTTCATGATCGGCTGCACTTAAGACCGTTACTGGCGGAATAGCTTCAACTAAACCGTAGTACTGCACCATGTTCTTTGTAATCCGGTCATAACATTGGCGAATCTGCTCTGGCGGCATTGGGGCACCTGCATAACCAAGCATTTTTAAATTCGACATTTTTTCTCGGGTCATATCTTCCATAGATAGTAAACGCGCCACCATTGTCGGAACTAGCGCGGTTGCGTTAGCGCCTCGATGTTGAATTGCCTCAACCAGCGATTCTGGCTCATATTTAGCTTGCACAATTTGTTTTGCACCAAATGCAAAATATGGCAAGACAAAAAGTCCGCTGGTATGAGTTACTGGACCTGCATGTACCCAGCAATCACTCTCATTAAGAGTACGACCAAAAATATCGGTAACTATGTTTCCTAAACTAGCTAACCGATTTCTATGGGTTCGAATCGCACCTTTGGGATTACCAGTAGTGCCACTTGAGTAATTCAGCGAAACTAAACTATCTGGATTAACAGCTAGTAAGAGTGGTTCTGTAGATTCTTTGGCTAAAAAATTTTCGTAATTAATGGTGCCATGATGATCGCCTTTTATTAAAATAATGTGGTCAACTATTTCGCGAACTGGCCCGGCTTCATCCCAAAACTTTGCATCCATTATTAAAACTTTTGCGCCGCAATCTTTTGTAATGCGAACCCAATCAGTTGGGTGCAATCGGTAATTTAGTGCAACGCGACAGAGTCCAGCGCTGGAAATTCCTAAATCGGATTCAATATAGGTATTTTGATTTGATTGTAGATCTAATACTCGATCGCCTTCTTGTAGTCCAAGAGCTTTCAAAGCTCGAGCTAGTTGAAATATTCTGGAACCAATTTCACCAAAAGTTATAGAACCTTCGGGACCTTCGACTGCGATTCGGTCGCGATAACGCCGCATGGAACGGGCAACAATTGTTCCGACATCCATTTGGCTCTCCTAATTCAATCTCTTACTTATTCGCTGCCACGTAGGCGCTATCCAACACCCAAGCACCATTCGAGAGAACAGTTACAGGGTTAATGTCTAACTCAAAACCTTCATCCCAACCAGCGGTTGCATCTGTGATTCTTAGCACGAGCTCAACAAATGCAGCACGGTCGGCAGCTTTTGCGCCGCGAACCCCAGCAAATAGTTTTACTAATCGGGTTTCATCAATCATGGCATTTACATCTTCACTACTTACAGGTAACAACCGAAGTGCAGTGTCGTTAATAACTTCAGTCAAAACACCACCGACACCAATCGTTAATACTCGACCAAGTGGTGATGGCGTAATGCCAACTAATACTTCAATACCTTTAGGCACAAATCGCTCTACAAGTACTGATGCTTCGCCACCATTTGCAATCGCAATCAGTCGATCGAAAACTTCTGGCGCGCTATCCTCGGAAATATCTAACGAAACTCCGCCAGCATCGCTCTTATGCAATAAGCCTGGGATAACAGCTTTCAACACTGCTCGGCCACCAACTTTTACAACCGCTGCACTAACCTCACTCTTCTTGAAAACAACTAGCGATTCCGGAACTGGCACACCAACGCTTTCCCATAAATTCTTTAGCTCTACCTCACTTGCACCAGCATTTGGGGTTGCAGTTGTCAGCACTAGCGGCTTCCGTGAATATTTTGGAATTGGCATAGAAACAACTCGTAATAATTCAAGTGCCCGAGCAGCACGTTCTGGCGTGGGGTAAACCGGAATATTAAATTGCGCCAATTTTTTTGCAGCTAACGGAGCTAGTGATTGCGCACCAGTTCGAGCCACCACAATTGGCAAAGATCTAACTTTCCCGGCAGCACCAAGAGCATTAGCAATTCGTTCAACATCGTCGCCTACCAATACGCAGAACGCCGCGATAATTGCTTCGACGTTCCGATCATTTACTAATATCGCCATACATTTTTCGAATAACTCTGGTGACGAAATCACGGCGGCAGTTACATCAACTGGGTTTGTGGAATTTCCGTAACTCGGAATAAATTCATCTAGCGCTGCAATGGTTTTGGGTTCTAACTCGGCTAGTTCTAGTCCGCATGCTTCTAGCGCATCGGTTCCTAGAATTCCGCTTCCACCAGAAGTTGTAATAATCGCTACACGTTTTCCAATTAACTTCGTACCAGTTGTGAAAACAGCGCCAGCATCAAGTAACTCTTCTACATTGTTCACTCGCACCGCTCCGGTAGCTTTAATCGCGGCATCAACTACTCGATCACCAGTTGCTAGCGCGCCCGTGTGTGATGCTGCTGCTTTGGCACCAGCTTGAGAGCGGCCAGCTTTCAAAATTGCAGTTGGTTTTTTAGCAGCTATCTCGCGTAATTGTGCAATCTCAGTTAAACCTTCAGTATAAATTAAAATTCCAGTAACTTCTTTATCTTCAGAGAGCGCCGTTGCGATATCCATTGCACTTACTTCAGCTTCGTTTCCAGTTGTGACCACAACACCAATTGGTAAATCGCGATCTAAACCAAGCGAATAAGTGCCATAACCGAGCGCACCGGATTGGCTCACTAACGCAAGTGATCCTGCCGAAAGTGCAGTGCTATCTGATGAAAAAACTGGTGAAAAAGTTGCGGTTAATTTTGCAGCGCCGCCGACCGAACCAATGCAATTTGGTCCAACTAATCTCATCCCAGATTTTTTCGCAATTGAAACCAATCTATCTTGCGCGATTGCGCCGGCTTCATCCGCTTCCGCAAATCCAGATGCCATAACGGTTACAACGGGAACGCCAGCGCTTGCACAATCTGATACTGCTGCTTCAACCGCGTTTAATGGCACCATAATTAGCGCTAAATCAATTGGCATATTAATTTCAGAGATCGAAGCAAAAGCATTTATTCCTAGAATGGTTCCGCCTTTTGGATTTACTGGAAAAATTTCACCTTGGTACCCATGCTTTAGCAAATACTCAATTGGCAACCTTCCCATTGCGCCAACGCGTTCGGTAGCGCCGATGATTGCAACAGATTTAGCAGACCAAAGATTTGCAAGTTTGTTCATTAAAGAACGGCAAACCCTTCAATCTCTACCAACGCTTCAATATCCCAAAGCCGAGTTACTCCTACTAAAGTCATTGCCGGATAATCTTTACCAACTAATCGCTGCCAAACTTTTCCAATTTCACGCGCATTCGTGCGGTAATTTTCTGGGTCTACCGAATAAATCGATAGTTTTGCTAAATCTGAGGGAGATCCGCCAGCCGCAGATAGTGCGGTTAACAGATTAGAAAGCGCCTTCTCAAACTGCTCGACAATGCCATTCCCAACAATTACACCTTCTTTATTTAGCGCTGTCTGACCAGCAAGAAAAATTAACTTTCCGCCGTCTGTGGCAACTGCGTGTGAAAAACCAATTGGTGCTGCGAGTGAATCTGGGTTGATGCGATTAATTTTTTTCATTTCTTCTCCCCAATCGTCGCAGCATCCAACCAGCGAGCTTCGCCAGTTTCGCCATTATCAATAAAAGCTATCGCAGCTGTAGCAACCTCGTTTGCAGTTAATAATCGGCCGCCTGGTTGTTTTGCAGCAAGCGCAGCACGTAACTCGTCCCGAGTTTTACCAGTCCTTGCAGCAGTCACATCTAAACCTTTATCCAACATCGGCGTATCTACATATCCAGGGCAGAGCGCATTTACAGTAATTCCATACTTACTTAATTCAACAGCACTAGCGCGGACTACACCCACTACTGCATGTTTTGAGGCACTGTAAGCAGTTACAAAAGCTTCGCCCATCAAGCCAGCAATACTTGCAATCACAATCACCCGACCATAATTTTGACTCTTCATTACTGGGGTTACTGCTCGAATAAATCTAAATGGCGCTGTAGTGTTTATTGCTAACGTCTTTTCCCAAATCGCATCTGTAGTATCTTCAATTTTCTGCACATCAGCTTCGCCCGCATTTAAAATAATTACATCAACGCCGCCCCAAGCAGCAATCATTTTCGCAATTACTTCATCAGGAACCTTTGTTGAAGTTGCATCTGCCGCAATTACTAGGGTTTCTCCGAGCGCCCCGGAAACGACTTCTTTCAATTCAGATTCAGTTCGGGCAGTAACTGCAATTTTATGTTTTAGTGGATCGCTCTTTAATTGCGAAACGATAGCTTTACCGATGCCGCGTCCTGCGCCAGTTACTAATATCCGGAGTTGTCGATCCATTTAAGAATTCCCCTCCGTAAGCGCACGATGTGCGTAATATCGTTTCATAAAACACCATGTTAATGGCGAGTAATGCTGCGGATGGTTAATAATACGCTACATGCAAGAGCGTAAAGCCATCATCGCTGCGGCGGTAAGAACCCCATTTGGCGCTTATTTTGGCGCTCTTTCCAAAGTTCGCCCTGATGATTTATTGGCTTTCACAATTTCTGAATTAGTTAAGAAAGTTCCAAATTTAAATCTGGAATTAATCGACGATGTAATTATGGGTGATACAAATGGTGCTGGTGAAGATAATCGAAATGTTGCGCGAATGGGTGCGCTACTCGCTGGACTTCCCGAAACTATTCCTGGTCTAACTTTAAATAGATTATGCGGATCAGGTGGCGAAGCCGTGATTCAAGCATCTCGAGCAATTCGACTTGGTGATTACAGCTATGTGATTGCCGGCGGCGTGGAATCAATGTCCCGAGCACCTTGGATAGTAGAGCGTGACTCCAAGAAGAAACCAGAGCCATCAGCTAATTTGGAATTGAATCAATCTACCGTTGGCTGGCGCATGATAAATCCAAAATTCCCGGCAGACTGGGTACAGAGTCTTGGACGTTGCGCTGAAGAAGTAAGTCAAAGGTTTGGAATTACCCGAAAACAAGTTGATGAATGGTCACTTCGCTCTCATCAACTCGCTGCGGTTGCTTGGGATAAGAAAATCCATGATGGTTTTGTAGTTCCATTCATTGGGCTTACATCTGATGAATCAATCCGTCGCGATACTTCGCTGGAAAAACTTGGCGAATTACCTTCAGCTTTCTCTGAAGGTGGAACTGGAACTGCTGGAAACTCTTCTCCAATAAATGATGGCGCGGTTGCAATGTTGATTACAAATGAAATTAATTGTGCTGAGTTAGGTTTACCTGGAATTGGAAGAATTCTTGCAACCCAAATAACCGCAACAAAACCAGATGAGTTTTCGCTTGCTCCAATTTCTGCAATTCATAGAGCGCTCAAAAAAGTTGATAAGAAAGTTAGTGATATCAAGGTATGGGAGATAAACGAAGCATTTGCTTCCATGGTTTTAACGGTTCTCCATGAAATTCCAGAAATCAATCCAGAGCGCGTAAATATCAATGGTGGCGCGATTGCGATTGGTCATCCAGTGGGAGGTTCGGCAGCTCGGGTAATCGTTGATTGCGCTCGTGAATTAAAGCGCCAAGGTGGCGGTATTGGTATCGCGGCCGCCTGTATCGGAGTAGGGCTAGGCATCGCTGTTGTTATTGAAGTTGCCGAGTAAAGTATCGCCATGATTAAACCGAGCGAATTCACTGATATTACTTACGAAGTATCAGAACTAATCGCAACAATCACAATTAATCGTCCAGATCGCTATAACGCTCTCCGCGGTCGAACTGTTGACGAATTGCTTGCAGCATTTAAACATGCGTGGGTAGATAAAAAAGTTGGCGCAATAATTCTAACTGGTGCTGGTGAAAAAGCTTTCTGTACTGGTGGCGATCAAAAAGAACGCGCAACTACCGGTGGTTATGGCGATACCGAAACCGGAATGTTTGAAATTGAATCACTTCATAAATTAATTCGCGCAGTTCCAAAGCCAGTCATCGCGGCGGTTAATGGTTTTGCAATTGGTGGCGGACATGTACTTCATGTGCTCTGCGACTTATCAATTGCCTCCGAAACCGCAAAGTTTGGCCAAGTTGGTCCTCGAGTTGGATCTTTTGATGCCGGGTTTGGCACTGCATATTTAGCCCGCGTTGTTGGCGAAAAACGTGCGCGTGAAATTTGGTTCCTATGTGAACAATATGATGCCGCGACTGCTGAGCGTTGGGGTTTAGTTAATAAAGTTGTTGCGCCTAATCAATTAATTTCAAGTGCACGCGAGTGGGCGAAAAAAGTTGCATCGCTCTCACCTACCGCGCTTAAAACTTTGAAGCACTCATTTAATGCTGATTCCGACCATATTGGCGGTATTCAATCGCTCGCTTTTGATGTCCTTGATTTATATACCGAAACCGATGAATCTAAAGAAGGTGGCAAGGCTTTCACCGAAAAGCGTTCACCTGATTTCAATCAGTTCCGCTAAGGCAAATCAAATTTAAGTTCTGAGTGACTTCGCGCGACTAACTACAAAGTCACTCAGTGTGCGTATCGCTGATGGGATTCGAACCCACGACCTTCAACTGATTCAAAGTTGCGCAGATTATGCGCGGACTACAAAAAAGACCCACAGGTAACTGTGGGTCTTTTTATATTTAACTTAAATTAGTAAGTGGTCTTTTTCGACTCTTGCTCAAGGGCGTGATTAGTGATTGTGGTTCGGATATCCCAAAGTTCTGGGAAAAATGTAAAGGAATTCAACTTGCTAAGGATCTCGACCGGAGTCCCTTGCGTGCCTGAAACTTTTGCACCAATGCTTCGCTCCACAACTTTGTAGTGGCGGTGGCGCCAAAGATAGATCCGTTCATCTAGCTCAGTAAGAGCTTCTGCTAACAAATAAAGGTCTTCGTATTTGCGATCGTTTAAATAAAGCGTTAACAAATCAATATTGGCTTCACCTAACAAACGATGAAATTCTTTCCCAAGTCCTGGAACTCCTTTACGAAGTCCGTTAAATCCTGGCGAATCAAACCCGGAGCCATGACCGAGCGCACGTCGAACTTGTTGGTAATCCCAAGGCGACATTTTTTCTAACATATCAAGGGCTTCATGGCACTGACGCATGCAGATTGCAATTCGATCAAATAGGCGAAGTGCGCCACGGATATCGTTCTTTTTCAAATAGTCGGTAGCTTCGGTAAGTTCGCTAATCGCTAGCTTTAACCAGAGTTCTGATGATTGGTGCACAACTGCAAAGAGCAGCTCGTCGCGATGTTCCCATTCACTTGGACTCTTCTGCAGACTTAATAACTCATCGGTGCGAACATAATTTTCGTAATCACTTTTAGCCGTTCCGCCGAGTACTGGTTTTTTTGCTTCGCTCATTTATCCATCATATCTACTGGGGCAGGGCGTCCATCTGGATAAAACGCTGCTGCTGGTGAGCCTTCCGGCCGGAACACACCCAAAATCCAAAGATCTTCTGGATTTGGATTATGGATTGCATGTAGAAATCTAGGTGCAACATGAAATGCTGAACCTTTTTTCAACTCTTGAAGTGGACGCTCTGAAGTTACTAATCCGCCAGCGCCACGAACTATTACGCAAATTTCGTCATACAAGTGATAGTGATCTGGTGCGCCAGATGATGGAATAAATCCAACAAACATTGTGGCACCACGGCTGCCATTATTTTCATTAAATAGCGTCTCGTATTCGCGATCGCTTGAGGCTGCTTCTTTATTTGTTGCACCTAATTTAGTAATGATTACTCGCTTCGCCATATCAATTGGCTTCGCCAGCGCGCTTCCCCAAGGCGTAATAGGTGACGGCACTTCGATAACTAAGAATGAAATCTTCGAAGAAGTTGAAATTACTAGGACTTCTCCCGCATAAGTAAGAATGGCGGATCCCTCAGAAATATCACTCTTATTCCGGTTTATTTCAACTACGCCGGCGCCATCTAATACATATATATAACTATCGCAAAGAGCGTTATTTAATTGGTGTGATGTGGCTGCAGAGAATTCATATTGCTCGCATCGGAGTGGTTCGGCGTATGGCCCGCCTGGGACTGTTTCAAATGCTGAAATTGCTGGCGAAATAATATTAGCTTTGACGCTTTTGATATCTCTAACTGTTCCGACTGACATGGCAGCAATCTATATCAGAGACTATGATTGGTCTATGAGTAAACATAGGGGTTCCGCTATTTGGTCAGGTCCAGTTCCAACTGGTAAAGGTTCGATGAAGTTTGGATTAGGTGGTCCAGAAGTTCCATATAACTTAACTGCCAGAGTTGAAGAAGAGAAAGGCACTAATCCAGAACAGCTAATTGCCGCTGCACATGCTGGTTGTTTCTCAATGGCGCTAACTAGCGATTTAGAAGATGCTGGAATTGATGGAAATTCTGTAACTATTAAAACTGAAGCGACCGCAACATTAGAGGGTAAGGCCGATGGTTTCTGGATTACCGAAATTCATTTAGTTTGCCGCGGGACTGTGCCAGGTATGAGTGAGTCTGATTTCAAAACTTATGCTGAAAATGCCAAGAAAACATGTCCAGTTTCTAAACTTTATGCCAGCGCAACCATTACTTTGGATGCTGCGTTAATTTAAGTTTTAAGCTAGTAAATGTTTATTTCTTGCAATAGAAGCAAGTAATCGCTCAATATCTTCACTGTTGTTATAAAAGTGTGGGCTAATTCGGATATTGCTATCGCGCGATGAAATCACAACTTTATCTTGGGCAACTGCGGCAACCATTGCGTGTTCATCGGTAACTTTGACGGCGAGCATCGCAGCATGAAAACCATCTCCAGCAGGGGTCGCGCACTTTCCGCCAAGTGAAGTGATGCCTTCACGCATTTGATTATGCAAAACCTTGGTATGTGCCCATGCATTATCTAGACCTACTTCAAGTAGTAATCCAAGTCCAGCTTTTGCAGCATAAAGACTTGGTACCGGTGGCGTTCCAGATTCAAATCGACGCGCATCTGGTGCAGGATCGTATTTCATAATATCCATTGCAAAAATATCACGTGCTGCGAACCAACCGGTCATAGTTGGAATCGCTTTCATTACATTCTTCTTATTTACCAACATAAAGCCAACGCCAGGGCAGCTCAACATATATTTTAATACGCCACCAACTAAGAAATCTGCACCTAATTCTTCAAAGTTAATTGGGATTGCTCCGGCAGATTGGTAAGCATCAACCAAAACTGGAACACCACGTGAATGTGCTAAATCAACAATAGCTTTAATGTCGGTCATCGAACCGTTGCGATAACAAACATGGGTTACAGCAACTAGAACTGTTTTATCGTCGATCGCTGCTGCAACTTTTGAAATATCTAAACGGTTATCAACTTCTCCAGGAACGTGCACAATCTCGGCACCACGAAGTTCTTGCGCATGTGAAATTTGGCCAACGGTTGGAAATTCCAAACCAGTTGTAACAATTTTGTTTTTACCTTTTGTAAAATCAATTGCACTCATTAAAGAAGAAACACCTGCAGACGCAGAAGTAGTAATTGCTACTTGATCTGGAGTTGTGCTGAAAACTTTCGCAATAAGTCCGCGAACATCTTCTTGACGACCAACCCACTCTTCCCAAAGTGATCCGCGTTCATCCATGCCATCTAAATATTGGCTAAAAGCGGCACGCACTTCATGGGAGAGCGCACCTTGGGAGCAACTATTTAAATATGCAACGGATCCAAAAACTGGAAACCGATCACGATATTTTGCAGCGGTATCAAGAGTCATGGTGCAATCCTCTCCTTTTTACCTTCATTATGTGAACTTTAACCTTGAAAAGTGCCTTGGGTCACATGGAAAGTTATCGAATATTTACACGCTAAGGCTTGAAAGCACGTCGCAATGGGAGAAGTATCGGCCTCACGTATCGAAATTTGACCTCAATAATGAGGTCAATAGATATTAAATATAAGGAGAGCATAAATGAAATTTACAAAAAGATTAGCGATTGGATTTGTGGTGCTCGCGCTCGCGCTAACTGGCTGTTCCAGTAGTAGCGAAAAAGCTGTCGATTGCACCGACCCAATCCTGATTGGTGCAGCAATGGCACAGACTGGATTCATGTCCCCCTTTGATGGTCCAGCACTAACAACCGCACAGATCGCAGTCGATAAAATAAATGCTGCGGGTGGCGTTAACGGATGTCAACTAGTTTTAGAAGCTGTCGATACCGAAACAAATCCTGATAAAGGACAACAGATTGCTACTGATCTCGTTGCTAAAGGCGCAAAACTACTTCTAGTTACTTGCGATGCCGATATCAATTTAAAGTCTTCTCAAGTTGCTAACGATGCTGGAGTTCTCGTAATTGCTCCATGCGTTGGTTCAACCGCAATGGGTCCAGATAATGGACTTGATCTTGGTTATTCACTTGGCTCTGCCGTACCTGGCGAAGCTGCGATTATGGCTGAGTATGCATATGAGAAACTTGGTCAGACTGCAACACTCTTTAAAGATATGTCTATCGCTTATACAACAAGCCAATGCGATGCTTTCGAAACTCGATTCAAAGAGCTCGGTGGAACTGTGAAATCAGTTCAACAATTTAGCCAAACTCAAGCTGGTGCACTCGATAAGCCAGTTAAAGCACAGGTTGCTAATGCTAAGAAAGATGCAGCTGGTGTAATTGCACTTTGCTCTTATCCAGGTGGTGGAGCCGAAGCTCTTGCAGCAATTCGTGCTGGTGGCTTAAATACTCCAGTTATTTCTGGCTTTGGACTTGACGGTGCTTTCTGGTTAGGTGCTGTTCCAAATCTAAGTAACTTCACAACAGTTACTTACGCCTCAGTATTTGGCGATGACCCAAATCCAAAGGTAGTTGAACTTCTTGCTGCTTTTAAGAAAAAAACTGGTCAAGACGCTGCTACAGGTGGACTGATTACTGGTGCATCAGCAATTGAAGCGTTTGCGCTAGCTGCAACACGCGCTAGTTCATTTGACGGAAAAGCAATGGCTGCCGAAATGAATAAGTTTGCCAACGAAGATTTAACCGCTGGCCCAACTTCATTCACAGACACTCTGCACGTAAACGTTTCCCGCCCAATGGCAGTCATAACTGTCACTAACGGAAAGCATGCATTTGTAGAATATCGCGCAGCAGTAAAGCCAACCTTCCCAACTAAGTAATTTAGTTTGAGGTTGTAATAATTAAATAAATAGAGGTGTGTGATCAAAAGTCACACACCTCTATTTTCATTATATTAGGCTGTGCGGCATCGGAGAGGTGGTCGGTGGTGGAAAGTTCGTTTAGCGCAACTGGTATTAGTAAATCTTTTGGCGCGCTTAAAGTTTTAGAGAATGTATCCATTACAATTAAGTCCGGTGAGATGGTTGGTTTGCTTGGACCGAATGGTGCCGGGAAAACTACATTTATAAATATTGTTGCAGGTTATGAACATCAAGATAGTGGCTCAGTTTCACTTGATGGAAACTCTCTTGATGGAATGGCCCCGCATGATCGGGCCCGTATCGGCTTAGCTAGAACTTTTCAATCCGGAAGACTTTTTTCAAATTTGCCGGTATCGGAAAATATTGCACTTGGTGCTCTTGGACTGGGCACCACAGCCAAAATCGCAAATGAGCGCACCAACTCCATTTTAGAAATCTTAAATTTGGAACCGCTATCTAACCTAAATGCCGGAAGCATCTCTCATGGAAATGCGCGCTTGGTTGGACTTGCCAGAGCGGTAGCGGCAAATCCAAAATATTTAATTATGGATGAACCTGCAGCTGGCCTTAATGAACACGAAGTTCCACATTTGCTTGATGCGCTATCGAAAATAAATAAGGACTTAGGTTGTGGAATGTTTTTAGTAGAACACAATGTTGGGCTTGTCGCGAAGGCATGTAGCAGAGTGGTTGTACTAAACACTGGAAATCTTATTTTTGACGGCACCCCATTCGATGCGCTAAATAATGATGCAGTTAAGAGTGCTTATTTGGGCGATACCTCACTTGAAGAGACTGCAGAAAGTAGTGAAAAATAATGTCGCTTCTTGAAGTTAAAGACTTATATTCCGGATATGGAAAAGTAGAAGTCTTATTTGGTGTTTCTTTTAAAATTGAACCAGGAAAATCTCTTGGAATTGTGGGACCAAACGGTGTTGGAAAATCAACGCTGCTCAAGACTATCGTTGGTGAAATTTCACCAAAGTCTGGATCGATAAGTTTAAACGGAATCGATGTATTAGGAAAAGGCCCAGAAGATATTGTTAGATTGGGTCTCTGTTTAGTTCCAGAGGGCCGTCAAATTTTTGGCGGATTGAGTGTTACTGAGAATCTTCAACTTGGACTTACTGGTCGAAAAGATAAGTCAACCAGTAAAAAGGCACTTGATAAAGTAAAGGAAATCTTTCCGGTTCTGACATCGCATGCAAAACATCAAGCAGGAATGTTAAGTGGTGGCCAACAACAACAGCTAGCAATTGCAAGAGCGCTTATAGCTGATCCAAAAATCTTATTGCTAGATGAACCTAGTTTAGGTCTCTCGCCAACAGTAATTAAGGATGTTTTTGATCAACTTAAATCAATAATTTCCAATGGCACCTCTGTAGTTATCGTAGAACAGAGAGCGCATTTGGTAACTAGCTTTGCTGATGAAACTTTAATAATGAGAAATGGCAAGATCCAAGCAAGAATTACACCCGAAGATGCGAAAGACGAATTAAAGTTAAAGCACGCTTACTTTGGATCGGATAACTAAATGGTTCAAGCCATACTAGATGCGATTAGCCTCGGTGGAACATATGCACTTGCAGCCTTAGGTTTGGGTTTGGTATTCGGTGTTATGCGTTTAGTTAATTTTGCGCACGCTGAATTAATCACAATTTCTGCCTACATCCTCGTTGTTACTAATGACCTACCTTTAATTGTAAGTTTCATAATTGCAGCGGTCGTAACTGCGTTGTTGGCGGTCGCGATGGAACTTTTAATTTATCGAAGACTTCGAGGAACAGGACCAGCAATCATGTTGATTGCATCTTTTGGACTTTCAGTATTACTTCAACGCGTTTATGAATTAATTTTTGGAGCTTTACCTAAATCTGCGGCAATTGCGCCATGGATGAGTGGTGAAGTTAAAGTTGCTGGAGCATCAGTCACAATTTCTAGTATTGCAACGGTAGTAATCACTGTCGTGATTTTATTAATAGCTGGATATTTAATTGAACGTACTTCTTTGGGTTTACAACTTCGCGCAGCAGCTATTGATTTTAAAACTGCACGCTTGCTTGGAGTTCGCTCTAATCGATTGATTGCTGCCGCCTTTGCGATTAGTGGCGTTCTTGCTGCAATTGTGGGATTCATCGTCGTAGTTGAAAACCCGCAAGTTTCTCCGATGTATGGCGTCAACATAACAATTCTGGCGCTCGTTGGAATAGTTATTGGAGGAATATCTTCGCTTAGAGGATCCGCTCTTGGTGGGTTCATGGTTGGCGTGATTCTTAGTTTGCTAAATACTTTTCTGGGAAATGCGCGGGTTTATGCGTATTCATGGTTATTCCTTTTAGTATTAATAATTCTTCTAGTTAGACCTGGTGGAATCATGAGCAAAGCTAATGAAATGGAGAGAGTCTGATGGAAAAAATTAAGAACATCAGCGGAATTACCCGCTTTTCATTCATAGAACTCTTTGGTCCAATCTTAATTATTACTGCTGCATCCTGTTTAATTGGTTTTAGTTCAGCAAGCTTGATGCTCACCGTTCAATTTGCACTTTGCTATTTTGTAATGGTCCTTGCTTTACAAGTTTTTGTAGGAAATTCTGGCGTTCTTTCATTTGGACATGGCGCTTTCGCGATGTTGGGAGCATTTGTCTCGGGTCTCTTAACGGCGCCAGTCCGTATTAAAAATAATGCGTTATCTATGACCGATTTATTGCAATCAATTGCAGATATTCAAGTAAATCTTTATCTGAGTTTATTGATTGCTGCAATTGTTGGTGGCGTAGTTGCAGGAATAACTGGAGTTTTCTTAATGAGATTGAATGGTCTTGCAGCCGGAATCGCAACTTTCGCTCTGTTAGGTGTTGCTTATAATTTCTTTTTCAACAATACGAAATTTGGCCCAGGCTCTCAAGCGCTACCAGGTGTTCCCAAATTTCAGAATTTATTCATTCCGCTGCTATTAGCTTTAGTGGCTTTGGTACTTGTTTATCTATTAAATGTATCTAGTATCGGTAGAACGCTAAGGGCAACTCGCGAAGATAATTTAGCGGCACCTGCTCTTGGAATAAACATTATTCGGGTTAGAAGAATTGCCTTTGCGTTCTCTGGGGCACTTGCTGGATTGGCTGGCGCTATGTACTCACATGTAGCAGGAACAGTTCAAGTGCAAGATTATTACTTAGGCTTTACTTTTCTTACACTTTCAATGTTGGTAATTGGCGGTAGTGGCAGTATTTGGGGTGCGCTTGTCGGCACTCTACTTGTGATCTCAGTCGGACAAGTTTTACTGATGATGGAACAAGGTAAAGCTATCTTTGGATTATCGATTGATTTACCTAATGGTGCGAGGGCAATTTTCATTGCCGCCACTTTAGTTGTGGCTCTATTGTGGCGATCTTCAGGGGTGACGAATGGGAAAGAATTTGCATTTCCTAATTTTAAGAAAAAGTCTAACTAGGCATCAATCTGCCGCCGTTAACATCTAAAACAGTTCCGGTCATGTAAGAAGCGGCGTCACTGGCTAAAAATAAAACTGGCTGAACACATTCATTTATCTCTGGCATCCGTTTTAGCGGAATTGCATTTAGCACTTCATTTCTTTCAGATTCGGCTAGTGCGTCAAACATCCCTTGTAACCTTCCGGTCAAAAAGAGACCAGGCGCAACTGCATTCACTCTAATGTTGTCAGGTCCAACTTCTTTAGCAAGTCTTCGGGTTAGCCCAAGAATTCCAGACTTAGCTGCGGCATATGGAACACCAGTAACCGGACTCGCGCCACGGCCGCCAATTGAAGAGAAGGTAATTATTGATCCACCACCAACTTTTTTCATTTGCTCAATTGCGGCTCTAGCGCAATTAAAAGTACCTTTAACATTTACATCCATAACAAGGTCAATATCTGCTTCGCTAATATCATTTAAGTCGCGAGGAGTACCAAGTGAGCCACCTGCAGCTGCAACCAGAATATCAACACGTCCAAAACTCTTGGCAACACGTTCTACTGCGCTCTTAACTTCTTCGTCATTTCTAACATCTACTACCTCGCCAATAACTTTTGCGCCAGTAGTTTCAAGGGCTATGACACTCTTTTGCAAAGTTTCCGCATTTGTATCAAAGATTGCGACCATTGCGCCTTCAGATGCAAGCGCTTCCGCAATTGCTGAGCCAAGCCCGCCACTGCCGCCAGTAACGATTGCAGCTTTGCCATTAAATCTTGCGCTGACCATGAGGTAACCCTAATCACTATCCCTAGCCGAAGTAAGTAAGTATGCCTATTCTTGCCCCAGATATTATCGCCATATTGATTTCTTAACTGTGTCGAAGGATGAAGGAGAGCGATGAAGATTGTTTCAATTGGTGGCGGTGCTGCTGGGCTTTACTTTGCAATCTTAATGAAGAAGCAAAATCCAGCACATGAAATCACCGTCGTTGAAAGAAATCGACCATATGACACATTTGGTTGGGGCGTTGTTTTTTCTGATCAAACCCTTAGTAACTTTGTGCGGGCTGATGAAAAAACTGCTCGCGAAATATTAGGATCATTTAATCATTGGGATGACATTGATGTGCGGATCGATAATGAAAGTTTTATCTCTGGTGGCCACGGTTTCTGTGGAATTGGCCGCAAACGATTATTAAATATTTTGCAAACCAGATGCGAAGAGCTCGGCGTAAATTTAGTATTTGAAACTGACGTAAAAGATGATCAAGAAATTGCAGCCCAATACGATGCAGATTTAGTAATTGCTGCCGACGGCTTAAATAGTGCAATTCGAACTCGCTATGCCGAAACTTTCAAACCAGATATTGATACTCGAATCTGTCGCTTTGTATGGCTGGGAACAAAGAAGATGTTCAAAGATTTTACATTCCTATTTAAAGAAACTGAGTTCGGTTGGTTCCAAGCTCATGTTTATCAATTTGATGGTGACACTTCGACTTTTATTGTTGAAACCCCAGAAGAAGTTTGGAAAAAAGCTGGCCTAGAAGATATGTCTCAAGAAGAAGCTGTTGCTTTCTGCGAAAATTTATTTAAGGAACACCTTGATGGTGCAAAGCTTCTTACAAATGCAGCGCATTTAAGAGGGTCGGCTATTTGGATTAAATTCCCTAGAGTTATCTGCCAAGAGTGGATTCATTGGAACACCATTAAAGAAAAGAAAGTCCCAACCATTTTGATGGGCGATGCGGCTCATACTGCGCACTTCTCTATTGGGTCAGGCACAAAATTAGCGATGGAAGATGCGATTGAACTAGCACGCTCATTCGAGACTCTTGCTGCGGGTTCTGGTGATAGTTCAGTAAATCTAGAATCAGTACTAAAAACTTACCAAGATTTGCGATCTGTAGAAGTTTTAAAAATCCAGAACGCAGCCCGTAACGCTATGGAGTGGTTTGAACATATAGATCGCTACACCCGACTTCCTGCGGAGCAATTCAATTATTCGTTGCTAACTAGATCTCAACGGATCAGCCATGAAAATTTACGGGTACGCGATGCAAACTTCTTAGATGGATATGAACGTTGGTATGCAGAAAAAGCTTTTGCCGATGCTGGTGTACCGCTTCCAAAGTCCGGTAGTCAAATCCCACCGATGCTCACACCGTTAAAAGTTCGTGATGTAGTTCTAAAAAATCGTATTGTGGTTTCGCCGATGGCACAATATTCAGCTAGCGACGGAATACCTGCTGATTATCACCTAGTGCATTTAGGTGCGCGTGCGATGGGTGGCGCAGGATTGGTATTTACCGAAATGACATGCGTGACTGCAGATGCTCGAATAACGCCAGGATGTCCAGGTATGTATACCCCCGAACACACTGCTGGATGGAAACGAATTGTTAATTTTGTTCACGAAAATTCTGAGGCCAAGATCGCTATACAAATTGGTCATGCCGGCGCAAAAGGTGCAACAAACTTAGCTTGGGAAGGAATTGATAAGCCAGTTGCAAGTGGCGGCTGGGAATTAATTTCAGCATCACCACAACAATATTTAGCAGGCGTTTCCCAAACTTCAAGAGCTATGACTCGCGAAGATATGGACCGAGTTAAAGCTGACTTTGTTCGCGCAACCAATGCTGGAGCAGAAGCTGGTTTCGATTGGCTAGAACTGCACGCTGCGCACGGCTATTTAATTTCATCATTTATTTCCCCGCTAACAAATAAGCGAACTGATGAATACGGTGGCTCGCTAGAGAATCGACTCCGCTATCCGCTAGAAGTTTTCAAGGCAGTTCGCGCTGCTTGGCCATCTGGTAAACCAATCAGCGTTCGTATCTCTGCACATGATTGGGTAGAAGGCGGAATTACCCCAACTGATGCAGTTGCAATAGCCCGAGCATTTAAAGCGGCCGGTGCTGACGTAATTGACTGTTCTTCTGGGCAGGTCTCAAAAGAAGAGAAGCCGGTTTATGGACGGATGTTCCAAACTCCGTTCTCAGATCAAATCCGCAACGAAGTTGGTATTAAAACCATTGCAGTTGGCGCAATATCTGAGGCAGACCATGCAAATACGATTATTGCTGCGGGTCGCGCCGATCTATGTGCAATAGCCCGTCCACATTTAGCTAATCCAGCATGGACACTTAACGAAGCCGCAAAAATCGGTTACTTAGATGTTCGTTGGCCAAAACAATATGTATCAGCAAAAGTCCAACTCGAGCGAAATCTAGAGCGTGAAAAGATGGCAGCTGAAGCAGCTCGTTCGCTTATGACTTATGCAGAAATCACGGCAAAGTTTGAAGAGAGCTAAGCCTTAAAGTAACGCTCTTAACTTCTCGCCAGTTTCATCGGAGAGCGCAGCACTTCGCAATTTCGAAATTCTAGTCGCTGCGTTTGAATCCTTAGACTCACGCAATTTATCTACTTCACTCATTAATGAAGTGAAGTTACGCCAACCGTTTTTATGGGTATCACCGTATCCCTTGATTACATTGGCACTCTCAGCAATTTCATAAGCTAAATCATAATTTTCGGGCATAACAGCCAATATCTTGGTTAGCCATTGATCAATGCGTTCTTGTTCAAGGTTAAATCGCAGCGAACGGCGGCGGATGAATTTAAGTCTTGCAAGAATATAGAGCAAAAAATAACCATGTAGCGAGGTGGTGTGCAGGCGCATGCCATTTATCGTTAATTTATTTATAAAATTAGTTACTGGCTTAGTTTTAATTAACCAACCACCCAAAAAAGTTGGCAAAGTGTCAGCGATTTCTTCAGCCATTGGATGCAAGAATTCGCGGACTTGCATAATTTGATTATCGCCAACCCGCGCTTCATCGTTAACTCGATTAAATCTAGTTCGGCGAGTTTTTAAATCTGCAACTCGAATTGTGTCTTCGTAAGTCATCCAGAGCGCGGTATATCGGGCTACCTCGTTGAGCGTCCGATATGTGCCATCACCAAATACTGAATCGCATTCTTTAACTGCCTCTAACCGATCTAAGTAAACTTTGGCGTAAGCGGCATCTTGATAATCAGCAGTTCGCTTGATGCCGCTGATGGTCATTAAAGTAACAGCGCTTGGATAATCACTTTTAATTCTAGAAGCAAGATCTTGCAGCTTAGATCCAACCGCTCCATTTGGATTATTGAGAATTTCTAACTCTTGCGCTGGCGTTAAGCCTAGATTTGCAGTTGGTGCATCGGCAGGCTTTGCGCCAATTGAAATAGAAACTGGATTTGGTTTTGGCTTTAAAGAATTTTGTGCAATTTCAAAACTCTTTTCGAATGCTATTAAAGAATTTTTAACTCCTACGCCACTTCGCTCAATTGCAGATGTAAATTGATCTTTGGAAAATGGCAGTGCGCCGCTGCCTGCAAGTGCACCAAATAGCGAGGCTGAAATAACAGTTCCACTTTTATCCGCAACTTCTGCAAAATCTCCCGAGATAAATTTCTTGGCTGCTGCTTCACAAGCACTTAACAACTCTTCCGAACTTACTCGACCATCTCCCATCGCAGTCTTTTCGGCCATTGAATAAACGCGATTTGTTGATGCGATAAAAGTTGTGGTCTCAGGTGTTACGAATCCGCGAAACACGGCGCGACCAGCTTCCATTAATTCTGAAGCGATCACAATATCTACTTCGCCAGGTGTTGGCATCGTGCTTAAGATTGGTTCTTTATTGCTCTGGTCATCTGCAAAAAATTCTAAGTAATAAATCGTTGCACCGGTTCGTTGCGCAACTCCTGGTACCGATGTGGTCTGTGCCCAATAACCTGAGTGCTCAGCTATATCGATACACCAATCAGCTAAAACGCCGCCGCCTTCGCCACCCATAGCTAAAACTGCCATTGTGATTGGTCTAGATTGATTAAGCATTTGGTTGGATTCCAACTAACCGTCGTTCAATTCCATTCTGCAAGAAACCAATTACTGCGCTCCGGATTGCTAATTTTGCTTTATCCCAAATTGATGGGTTAGTAATTACTTCAGTCCGGTAAAACGAAGGACATAAAACGGCGGCATGAGCAGCTTCGCCACAGAGGCCACAGCCAACACATGTATTTAGAATTGTCGCTACTGGATCTTTCCGCATTGGATCTGGATTTGGTGCAATTGTTAGAGATGGGCAGCCATTTATGCGGATACAAGAGTGATCGCCAGTGCATGTGTCTGGGTCAATTCCAAATCGCTCTTTCACAACGCGCTTGCCTTCCTTAATTTTCTTAGCCATTGCTGGCTTCTCGCGACGCATCCGATTTAACGTACATTCACTTTGCGCCACAATAATTTTCGGACCTTTTACATTTCCAGTTAAAGCGCTCTTAAAAGTTTCGCGCATTTCACTAACTTTGTATGTGTTAGTAATTGTCTTTACCCACTTGACGCCAATTCCACGGACCGCTGCTTCAATCGGATGTTTAGTAGATCGCAATTCATTATCAGCTTGCGAAGAAAGAATGTCTTGGCCGCCAGTTGCAGCGCTATAAGCGTTATCTACAATAACTGTTAGACCATCACTCTGATTGAAAACTGCGTTACCAATTCCGCTTGTTAAGCCGTTATGCCAGAAACCACCATCGCCCATAAAAGAAATTACTTGTTTATCGGTTTCAATCGATTGGAATGCGGATGCTCCGGCAGACCCAAGCCCATAACCCATCGTGGTTGCACCGATATTAAACGGTGGCAAAATTGAAAAAAGGTGACAACCAATATCAGCACTGATGTGGTGTTTGCCCGTCTCGCGTTCTGCAAGTTTAAGTGCTGTAAAAATTGGGCGCTCTGGGCAACCAGTACAAAATGAAGGTGGTCGGCCGTGCACTTTTTCAGGTGCGATTCGCGTTTCTAGTGAAGTTGGTTTATCGCCACTTGGTCTAACAACTGCAGGAAGGGCGTTTTGATCTAGTAATTGTGGTCCATATTTTTTAATGAATTCAGTGATTCCTTTAATTACATGAGCTGGCGTGTATTCACCAGCCGGTGGCAACATCTCTTTTCCGAATAATTTTGTCGGAACATCAGCGCGACGAAGCACAGCATGGAGATTTTGTTCTATGTAATCGGGTTGACCTTCTTCAACTAGCAAGACTGCACGCTTACTTTTCGCAAATTCGATAACTTCGTCATCGATTATTGGATAGGTAACGTTGAGAATATAAAGTGGAATTTTGCTATTTCCATAGACATCAGAAAGTCCAAGTAGTTGTAAAGCACGAATTACTGTGTTGTATAAACCGCCTTGCAAAATGATGCCAAAATCTTGCGCGCCATCATTTATAACTTCATTGATTTTATTATCTTTGATGAACTTTACGGCTGCAGGCCAACGAACATTTAACTTTTCTTGCTCGTGTGCAAAAGATGCTGGTGGCAAAACTACTCGTGCTGGATCTTGACGTGGATTTTCAATCGCATCCTTCAAAGTGAAGGAAGGGCGAACATTATCTTTTGCAATAAATTTTCCGTGGATGTGACAAGAGCGAAGTCGAAGTTCTAACATAACGGGAGTGTTGCTGGCCTCAGATAATCTAAAACCTAAATCAACTGAATCTACGATTGCAGTTAGGTTTGGACGTGGATCCATTAACCAAATTTGTGATTTCATCGCAAACGCATGTGAGCGTTCTTGCATAATCGAAGAACCTTCGCCGTAATCTTCACCAACAATAATTAGCGCGCCACCAGTAACACCGCCAGATGAAAGATTAGCGAGCGCATCTGATGCGACGTTGGTGCCTACGGTTGATTTAAAAGTTACTGCACCGCGTAATGGATAATGAACTGATGCGGCCAACATGGCAGCCGCTGTTGCTTCTGATGCAGAGTTTTCAAAATGGATTCCAAGTTCTTCTAAAATTTCGTGTGCGTCACCAAGTACATCCATCAAGTGCGAAATTGGCGCACCTTGATATCCGCCTACATATGAAACTCCTGATTGCAGCAGCGCTTTGGTTACAGCGAGAATTCCTTCGCCGGCAAATTCTGCGCCTGCGCCAACGCGCAGCTTTTCAACTTCAGCCGCAAACGAGCGCTCTGCCATAGTTTCTCTCCTTGCCGCGAACCTGCTTCCCAGGCCGCGCTTATCCTCGCCTACCGTGTGAGCGATGTCTAGCCGAACCCCCCTTGCCGATATCTCAAATTAATGAGAGATTTTCGCAACTGTTTTAGCCACAACTTTGTTAGGAGCATATGAATGGCCGACCTAAAAGCACTTGCCAATGATCTCGCTTCAGGATCAGTTCAAGTTATTGATCTAACTGCACCATTGCAAGAGAGCACACCAATTCTTGGCTTACCACCAGAGATGGGCCAAACCGCAAACTTTAAATTAGAACTTATCTCTCGTTATGACGAAAAGGGTCCAGCTTGGTACTGGAACAACTTCCACACCGGCGAACACACTGGCACACACTTTGATGCACCAATTCACTGGGTGACTGGTAAAGATCTTGACGATGTTTCGCAAGTGCCGCCAGCACGATTAGTCGGTCCAGCAGTAGTTTTAGATTTCGCTAAAGAAGCTGCCGCAAATCCTGATTTCTGTTTAGACGTTTCTCATGTGCAAGCATGGGAAAAAGCTAACGGAGCGATTCCAAAAGGCGCTTGGGTAATGTTCCGGACCGGTTGGTCAAAATTCGGTGATGATGCAAAAGCTTTTGCTAATGCAGATGAGAATGGTCCACATACACCTGGCCTAACAGTTGAGTGCGCAGAATACTTCGCAACTAAAACTGAAATTCTAGGAATGGGCGTTGAAACAGTAGGAACTGATGCTGGTGGAGCTTTCGGCTTCTCTATGCCATTCCCATGTCACACACTCTTCCTTGGAAACAATAAATACGGTCTAACTCAACTTCGTAACTTAGATAAGTTACCTACAACTGGTGCAATCGTGATTGCAGCTCCGCTAAAAATTGTTGGCGGATCTGGTAGCCCATGTCGCGTATTGGCTCTGGTTGCAAAATAAATAGTTAATTAAAAAAGCCCGCCAATTATTTTGGCGGGCTTTTTTATTTTATAATTACCGATTTCTTATTCTTTCTAAGAAACTCTTCTGGGTTAAGCGTTTTGCAACTAAAAATCCAGAGCCACCACCTAATCCAGGGCCAGGGTGAGTTGATGCACCGATATGCCAGAGGTTCTTTATTGGTGTGCGATGTCCGGTTGCCGCACTAAGTGGCCGCCATGGGGCGTATTGATCAACTCGGCAATCGCCAGCGTAAGGATCGCCACCAACTAAGTTCTTATTCATCGCTTCGATCTGCTCTGGTCCAAGCACAATTTTCGCAGTGATTGCGTTAAATAAGTTTGGGATTTGCTCTGCAACCTGAGCAAGCACACGATCTGCATATTTGTTTAGCCGTTCTTCATTCCAAGAACCATCACCTGGATTTATTTCACCCGCTAAATCACCGAGGATCTTTCGTGGGTTTTCCTGTAATTGAATCCAAAGTATCGATGTTCCCGCAGGTGCTCGTGAAGGATCAACAGTTGTAGGTTGTCCCACCACAATTGTTGGTCGCTTAGCTAACCAACCGCGATTTGAAGCATTTACCGATTCAGATAACGAATTCATACCATCCAAGATATGAACTATTGCTACATCTTTTAACCGTGAATCCGCTTTCCATTGTGGTGGTTCGGATAGCGCAAGATGTATTTGAATTGCGGCGCGACCATATCTAAATGAATCCGCGGATTTTGTGATTTCAGTTGGAATCTTTTCCTCAGATAACAAGCCTTGATATAATGCTTGTGGCGTTACCGAAGCAAGAACAGATCTTGTCGCGCTAAATTCTCGGCCGTCGGCAAGTTTTACACCGGTAGCTTTGCCATTTGAAGTTGTAACTTTTATAACATCCGCGCTGGTTAATAGTTCACCGCCAGCATCTTTTATAATTCCAATTAACGCTTCAACTAACTTTATCCCGCCGCCGACCGGCACAGGCATTCCACCAAAAGCAACAGCAGCGCCAATAACTTTTGTAATAAAAGCACTTGCAGCATCATCTGGTCCAAGTCCATTATGTAGCGCCCACGGCGCTAATAGTGATTTCGTAACTTCCGATGAGAATGTTCGATCGAGCCAAGGTGCAGCTGGTTCAAGTAATTCCGCACCAGTTGCAACTAAGCCGCGATTTCCAAAACGTTTTCGTGCAGTGCGTGCCAACTTCAGCGAATTGGTACGCCAGAAATCAGCGCCTAGCAATCCAAAAGCTAAATCAATTTTTGCGCCAAACTCTTGCATCATCCCGCTCCATGCTGCGCCATCGCCTAAGCGGTCCATCTCTTTTGCAGTCTCTACCGGATCGGTTGAAAGAATTGCAGTACCGGCGCTACAAACAACACCAGTTGGTGATGTTGTGTTTTTATATATAACTCCGCGTTTTGTAAGTTCTTCGGCTAGTTCGGCAAATGCGGGTCCGCCAACAAATAACGGATGCCAACTTGAAAGTAGTTCGTGGGTAAAACCAGGAAGAGTTGCGGCTTCGGTTCGAATTGCACCGCCAGCAACGTTATTTCGCTCGCAAAGTAAAACTTTCCATCCAGATTTGGATAAAACTGCTCCAGCTACCAGCGCGTTTATTCCGCTGCCGACAACTATTGCGTCATAACTTTTCTGGCTCATTTAAATTCTCCCCGCGCCTTGGTGTTGAAATCTAAGTCTATTTTTCATGGATAGTCCAGAATGGCAAATTATTGAATTGATTTGGTGCGCGTGAGAGGATCGGCAAATGAGTAATTTTGATGTAATCGTTATTGGGTCTGGCATAAATGGACTCAGCTCTGCAGCTCTTTTAGCTAAACGCGGTAAGCGAACCTTAGTTCTCGAATCTAACGATTATTGTGGTGGCGCAGTTCGTACCGAAGAAGTAACGCTGCCTGGTTTTAAACACGATTTATTCGCTACAAATTTAAGTCTTTTTGCAGGCGGGCCAATTATGGCTGCGCTAAAAGACGATCTAATCCGTAATGGGTTGGAATTTGTTCCTTCTAACAAACCATTTATATCGCTCTTTCCAGATGGTAAATCACTTGGGATCGTGATGGATCGTGAAACAAATATTGCCACTCTTAGAAAAGTTGCACCGAACGATGTTGAATCATGGCAAGCTTTAACGGCTCTCCTTGGAAAATTTGCACCACACCTCTTCCCGCTCTTGGGTGCAGAGTTGCCATCTTTTGCGGCTGCTAAGTCTATTTTTAAAACTTGGCGCGCATTAGGTACAACTGGGTTATTCCAATTAATTAGATTACTGCTGCAATCATCAAGAGCTTTTACCGAAGAATATTTTGTGCATCCAGAAACCAAAGCGCTAGCTGCAATCTGGGGAATGCATTTAGATTATGGTCCGGATATTTCTGGCGGCGCGCTCTTCTCATTCTTGGAATCTATTGGCGGACAAGAGTTCGGAATGGTTTTAGGTAAAGGTGGCGCAGATACTCTAGTTAAATCATTAATTGGTGTAATTACAGATAATGGCGGAACCATAAAAGTTAGTTC
>Ga0194055_10000025_pt1 | contig 94094 bp, 83 predicted proteins | sample SepL449m_MetaG_FD_155482 | JGI IMG/M metagenome (GOLD analysis project Ga0194055, IMG submission 155482) | Anoxic zone freshwater microbial communities from boreal shield lake in IISD Experimental Lakes Area, Ontario, Canada - Sep2016-L442-9m | ecosystem: Environmental > Aquatic > Freshwater >... | reverse complement strand
TCGACGTGCAGTGGGGCGGCCGCGCCTTGCACGAGGAACCAAAGTTCTCGCATCCTGGTCTCACGAATCACACCAGCGGCGTGCAGTCGGCGAAGAAGTCCAACAACTTCCGCGATGCGATCGTTCAACCCAGATTCGCTGACGAGACGGGCACGCTCCGATTCATCCATGCCTTCGTGAAGGAGTAATTCACCGAGCGTTGGATTTCGCGATGTTGCGACGATGAATGCCCGCACCAAGTTTTGCAATCGAGCGAGATCATCCCCGCTGGGAACTTTTCGGAGTTCGCTGTCCAGATCAATGATGAGAAGTCCAACGCCGTAATCGACTGCCACCCGAAAGAGGTTGAGTTTGGGGCCAAATCGCTTCGAAATCGTCTCGTGGCTCAGACCCAACTCCGCGTTAAGTGCCCGAACCGACATTGCATCGAATCCTGAGGCAGCAAAGGCAGCAAAGGCAGCCTTGAGGATTGCTTCGTCGCTATGTAGAGGGGGTCGACCACGGCTTGGCACACACCAAGGTTGCCACATGCCAAGGTTCATCTGATACATTGGCACCTGCCTAGTTAATGTCGTCCCGCCGACTGAACCGAGCCACAATGAAACTCCGCCAAGTTGCACTAGCAGTTGCCTGTATCGCCATCCTCGCTGCAGGTTGCGGGAGCTCCTCACCTTCGAGTTCCACGACGTCGACTTCAGTCACGACCGCTGACGGTCAGCACACCTTTGAGATCGACCATTTCGCCGAGGGCGCAATTGCCGGGGATGTCGCCACGGCGGATTGCACGTTGAGTGGAGGCTCCGCGTCGACCTGCGCAACCTTCACGATCTCTGGAACGCCGGCCACGTATTCGGCGGGCCCCTTCTGCCCTGAAACCATCACCACCCCTGCCGATCAGGCCGGAATCTGGTTCGATGGCAAAGGCACCTATGACCTCACCGGTTCGTTCATCAAGAACTTGTCGACGTTCTATAACGACAGCAAGTGGCACATGTATGACGATCTGGGGAAGGTAAACGTCACGAACACAAAAGAAGCGTTCTTAGGTGCCGCTCGACCCGATGTCGATCCCGCCTATCAGAACTACTGCGTCGAAGGTCGAGCGGAATGGGTAAATAACGGCTCGCCGATCACGAAGACCGTCGTCATACCAGCGAAGCCAATCCTTACGTCAGGTTCATCGCTTGCGAACGGACTTGACTGGGGGATCACACTCGATGGCATCGTGATCGCTAAGTCAGCACCGGTCAGCGCAATTCTCGGCGCACACACAATTGCTTCATTCGATGATTGCGGCGGTCATTTCAACAACGTTGAGGGATACCACATGCACGGCGTGACCGGATGCGGGACATTGGATGATGATCACATCACTGGTGAGACCGCCATGTTCGGTTACGCGATGGATGGTTTCCCAATCCACCTGCCACTCACCGGTGAAGATCTCTCCGCCGCAAACCTTGATGAATGCGGCGGACACTCAACGCCTGGGCTCGGCTACCACTATCACGCCAACGATCCTTCGAAGAACTCTGTACTCACGTGCCTGAAAGGCGAACTCGCAACGACGACCGATGCACAAGGCGGCGGTCCTGGAAACGGTCAAGGTGCACCTAACGGCGGCACGCCAGATCTCACTGCGACGGCAGCGAAACTGGGCATAACTGTCCACGAACTTGAAGATGCGCTTGGCCAATCTCCAAATGGAGACTTCACTACGGCCGCAAAGATCCTTGGCATTTCCGCCGCTGATCTTGAAGCAGCAATGCCACAACGTCCTGCTGGTGCAAACGGTGCGCCGCCAGTTAAATAATGATCGCCTTGAGGAATCACATGCAACATCACCACCGCTTTGCTATCGCCCTCACGTTCGCGGCCGCACTCGCGTTGTCCTCATGTTCAAGTTCGTCGAACTCATCCAACTCCGATTCAACAACCACCTCGGTTGCGAGCGAAACGATCGTAAACACATGGGCTGGCCCACCGGCTGACACCACCAAGCTTCCAGTTGGCACGTCGAAAGTTTCTCTGACTGGACCATCAGTAGGAGGTCTGTTTGCATGCGATGCAGGGAACTCTCGTGGCGGAGGCGCTCAGAAAGCCGGGCCATGGATTGATGAAGCCGCCGGCACGTGGGACCTCACAAAGAAGGCCGCCGTCCTGGGCGAAGTCTCTTGGCCAATGGCGTCGTATTCCGAAACCGTCACCGGGGAGTCTCGCAACATCACCAGCAATGGGCTACCTGTTGGCGAAATCACGGGCACGTTCCCGATTGCATCAACTGATCCCGCCTACACCTACGACCGAAATCCCAATCGAATCGCAACGAGCGATGTGAATGTTTCACTGCCCAAGAGCCCGAACGCAGCCGCTGCTCCGACTTGCCTCGGAAAGGGCCAAATCGGAGTGCTGAAAAATGGTGTCTCACTTTTTGCCCCTCTCGATGAAGCCAATCGCGATGCCGTTGCTTTCGAAACGCAAGACAAATGCGACGGCCATCCTCAGCAACAAAGCGTGTACCACTACCACGAAATTCCATCGTGCATTCGCAACGCAGCGAAAGGCGCTTCAACCGTTGTTGGATATGCCTACGACGGTTACCCATTCGTAGTCGAGCGAGATGCAGCAGGAAATCTCCCAACGAACGCCGATCTCGATCAGTGCCATGGCCGTACTTCACTCATAAATCTTGATGGCAAGGTCGTGGAGAGCTACCACTACTCAGCAACCTACGAGTTTCCCTATTTCATCGGCTGCTTCACAGCGAAACCCCTCTCGTGATGTGTGTTTGTACGCCATTTTCATTCAGGTAAGTACCGACACATAGTCGTCTTCATTTTCTCTGTAGAACTCAAAAGGAGTGCCTCCATGTACGCCCGGATCTCAGCCATCGCCGCCCTTACATTGTCCCTACTAGTTATGGGATGAAGCGGGGGATCTTCGCCGTCTGCTGCCAAGACCAGCGTCAACGAATCAGCCGCCGGGGCGGCCGTGACGTTCACCGCTCAGGTGTGGGCCGACAACTGGTTTGAGTTATACGCGAACGGAAAGAAGGTCGGCGAGGACAGTGCGCCGATCACCACGGTTCGTTCGTTCAACGCCGAGACGATCACGTTCACCGCCTCGTACCCGCTGACCATTGCCCTCGTATCGAAGGACTACGTCGAGGGTGACAGCGGTCTCGAATACATCGGAACTTCACGTCAACAGATGGGGGACGGCGGGTTCATCGCTCAGTTTACCGACACGGCGACGGGTGAGTTCGTGGCTACGACTAGTTCGGCATGGAAAGGACTCGTAGTCTTCCGCGCTCCTTTGAACGTCGACTGCGTGAAGTCAACGGAGCCCGACACCATGTGCGCGCGAGAGATCCTCCCGGAACCCGCCGGATGGACCTCGCCGACGTCCGATGACTCCTCGTGGGTCGCTGCTCGCGAGTACACCGCCGCCGAGGTCGGCCCAAAGGAGGGCTACGACACCGTGACCTGGACCCCTGACGCCAAGCTCATCTGGTCCGGGGACCTGAAAGTCGACAACACCATCCTGTGGCGCACCACCGTCGTGCGACCGTGACGCTGAACCAAAAGCCACCCGAAACTTCCGTTTGATCTAACTGAACTTTCGACCGGCCTAGAACCCCCGAACTACCCTTCCCCCATGGCTTCCGGGCCGTTGCGCCGAGTTTCGCGCCACGTTCCGCGCCATCCCCAGCGTCGCCTAGTTCCAGACGATAGAACGGTGCCAGTCGCGCCATCAGTCGATCAGTGCTTGGTACACGAGCGGTTCAAGTTGTCCGCGTATGTCGTAAGTGCTCGACGGCAACAGTTGCGTGAAGAACATCGCCGTGATCTCTTCCACTGGGTCAATCCAAAAGGTGGTACTTGCCGCGCCACCCCAGCCATAGGAACCAGTCGATGACATGACTTTGTGCGCGGCCGGATTCTGAACCACCGAGAAGCCCAATCCAAAGCCAATTCCGATAAACGACGTTTCGGCGAAGGTTGGGCGCGCCAGTCCTTCAAGGTCTACGCCGCCGGGAAGATGATTCATCGTCATGAAGTCAACGGTTTTCCGTCCGAGCAACCGAACGCCATCAAGTTCACCGCCGCGAAGCAACATCTGAGTGAACCGGTGGTAGTCGCCCGCGGTTGACACTAAGCCGCCGCCGCCAGACAACATCACAGGCGGTGACTTGGCGGCATCACCCATTGCATCAAATCGTGTAGCTCGTCGTTCGGCGCCCGGGACATACAACGCAGCGAGTCGCCCATGGTCGGATTCGGGAACGGAAAACATGGTGTCGTTCATCCGGAGCGGCTCGAAAATACGCTCGGTAAAAAACTCGTCGAGCGATGTTCCCGACGCGACTTCAACGATTCGCCCAAGCACATCGGTAGCGACTGAATAGTTCCACTCGCTCCCGGGTTCAAACATCAGCGGGAGCGTCGCCCACCGATCACACGATTCTGCGAGGTTGAGTTCAGATCCACCGAAATCAAACCCCGCATGGCGATAGATCGCGTCAGTGGGATGCGCGTAATGAAACCCGTAGGTGAGTCCAGCCATGTGGGTTAACAAGTGCCAGATCCGGATTGGTTCAATCGCCGGTTTCGTGACGGGTGATGTCGCAGGACCTTGCACGTAGACCTTCTGATCCGCGAACGCTGGGATGAACTTGCTGATCGGATCCTTCAGATGAAACGCGCCTTGCTCGTAGAGCATCATCGCCGCGACCGACGTAACTGGTTTTGTCATCGAGTAGATCCGGAAGAGCGAATCGGTCTCGACCGGAAGATTATTCTCGATGTCACGAAGGCCATAGGTAGACACATGGGCCAATTCGCCAGCGCGGCTCACCGCGATGAGCCAACCGGGCAGGCGTCCATCTTCAACAAATCGCTTGAAATGGCGATCTATCTGCTGAAGTCGGCTCGAATCGAACCCAACCTGCTCTGGCTCAACGTCAACGGTTAGATCACCCATGGTCACCCCAAAATTGAATGTTCGGTTGATGACTGCGGTGCCACCGTAGCCAGTCTCGGTCGTTGGTTTGACTGCTCATGGGACTTTTTACCCTTTTTGCGCTGACTCTTGCCTCTAGGAGCCAAGGCAGCCACCGGTCGACACTGACCGAAGATCTCCATGGTCTATCAACATCCATGAACAATTCGCGAGGAATCACTCAATGTCGTCCCAACCGTCATCGCCCCAAAGCCGAAGCTTTCTGACCGTTTTCGCTGCCCTGACCGCAGTCGTCGCATTCCTGTTAGCGACGACCGCGATCGTTGCGGTTTCGGCAAAGTCTGATTCGTCGCCTTCTGCGACATCGGCGCCAATTGCCGTCACCGTTAGCGAGTACAAGATCACTCCCGCGGCCATCAGCGCATCGGGCCATGTGCAACTTGCGGTCACAAATGCCGGCACCATGACTCACAACTTTTCAGTGCCAGATCTTGGCAAAAAGACCCGTGACTTAGCTCCGGGCCAATCGCAGACCCTCGACCTCGGTTCGCCGGCGGCCGGTACCTACAAAGTGTTATGCGAGGTCGTCGGCCACGCCGATCTCGGAATGGTCGCGTCATTGACGGTCAGTGCATCCGGCACCGGTTCATCGAGTGCCAGTTCAATGCCCGGCATGGACATGGCCGGGAGCGCAAACGCCAACGATGCGGCGACGTTGAAAGCCGAATCAGACAAGATGCAAGCGTCATTTGCCGCTTATCCGGCCAAGACTGAAGGACTCGGAAATCAGCCGCTTGTCCCGACCATTGCCGCCGACGGCACCAAGGTTTTCAAGCTCACCGCAGCCATAACCGACTGGGAAGTTTCACCCGGAAAAATCGTCAAAGCTTGGACGTACAACGGCACCGTGCCCGGACCACTGATCAAGGTCAATGTCGGCGACAAGGTACAAATCGACCTGACAAATAACCTGCCCGGAGCCGGGACCGACCTTCATATGCACGGCGTTATGACTGACTTCGCCATGGACGGCGTCGCCCCAATTACCCAAGCAATCATTCCCGGAGATGGCGGAACGTTTAGCTACAACGTCACGCCAGACCACGCGCAAGTCGGCATGTATCACGCCCACAACATGGGTGAAATGGCCGTCCCAAATGGCATGTTCGGCGCATTCGAAGTCGGCGATATGCCGCTTCCAGCGGGCAAGACGGTGAGTGGCATCAAGATTCCAGCCAACATCACCATCGCTCAAGAAGTTCCCATGGTATTGAACGATGCGGGCGTCATCGGCCTCAGCCTCAACGGCAAAGCGTTTCCTGCGACCACTCCGATCGTTACCAATGTCGGCGATTGGATCGAAGTGCAGTACTTCAACGAGGGACTCGCCATGCATCCGATGCATCAGCATGAATTTCCCGGAATCGTCATCGCCAAGGATGGCTTACCGCTTGATTCGCCCTACGCAATGGACACGCTGGTTGTCGCACCCGGCGAGCGGTACACCGTCTTGTACAACACCAATAAGGTAGGTACGTGGGTCTGGCATTGCCACATCCTGAACCACGTCGAGGGACCCAGCGGCATGTTGGGAATGGTCACCGCGATCGTCGTCAAGTAACCGTCTACGATCGCCGGTCATGCAGATCGGCGAGTTCCAAACACTGATGAGTGAGCTTTACGGCGACCGCGACACCGCCCGCGGAATTCCCGCGACGGTCGCGTGGCTCTGCGAAGAAGTCGGCGAGCTCGCTCAATCGGTTCGCAAAGGAACGCCCGAACAGCAACTTCACGAACTTGGGGACGTCATCGCTTGGGTCGCTTCGTTGGCAAATCAACTCGGCCTATCGCTCGATGAAGCGGCCCAGCGGTACTCCGACGACCCACCGCGGTGAAGCGGTCAACCAACTTCTACGAGAAACGGCGCTCGTTCAGCGCTTCAGCAATTTGAACCGCATTGAGCGCGGCGCCTTTTCGTAAGTTGTCGCCCGACAAAAAGAGCGACAAGCCATGGGTCTGGGTCGGATCACTGCGGATCCGACCGACGAATGTCGAGTCAGCGCCCGCCGCCATCAATGGCGTTGGAATATCGGCAAGCTCAACCCCTGGCGCTTTGATCAGCGCCCGGCGGGCCTGCTCGGGAGTGATCGCTTCGGCGAAACCAGCGCTGATCGACAACGAGTGACCCGTGTAGACCGGAACGCGGACACAGGTCACTGCCACCGCGAGGTCGGGGAGTTCAAGAATCTTTTGACTCTCGTTACGAAGTTTTTGTTCCTCGTCGGTCTCCAGTAACCCATCATCAACCAGCGCACCGGCAAAGGGAATGACGTTGTAGGCGATCGACGCCGGGAACTGACGATGCGGTGCAAATTCGACCGCAGTACCCGACAATGTCAACGCCGGAGCGCTTTCGCCGACCTGCTGAATCTGCTCATGGAGTTCGGCCGTACCGGCTAAGCCTGCGCCTGACACCGCTTGATACGTGCTCACCACCAACGTGACTAAACCCGCCTCGGTATCGAGTGGTTTGAGCACAGGCATCGCCACCATGGTCGTGCAATTTGGATTGGCGACGATGTTCCGAGGGATCTCGTCAAGTGCATGCGCGTTGACCTCGGGAACAACAAGGGGGACATCAGGATCCATTCGCCACGCCGATGAATTGTCAACGACGATCGCGCCGGCGCCGGCCACTACCGGTGCCAACTCGCGCGACGTCACGCCACCGGCTGAAAACAACACGATGTCAAGGCCGGAATAGTCCGCCTTCGACGCATCTTCGACTTCGATGTCCAACGATCCCCACTTGATGCGCCGACCCGCCGAACGCGACGACGCGAACAATCTCAGTTGGTCAACAGGAAATTGGCGTTCAGCCAACACCGAACGCATCACTGCGCCCACCTGACCTGTCGCCCCAACGATTCCGATCCTCATGGGCGTGGAGGGTAGCGGTCAATCGTGGGAGAAGGAACCAAGTTTTCGAACCTGCCTCATCAATCGTGGTCTGGACTGTCACGTTTGGACTGATGCAGCGCCTTGGGATTCGAACTCGACTTCGAGTTGGTCAGTTGGGCTCGAGGTCAAGTCGGAATGCATCGTGGAGGACTTGCACCGCTTGTTCGACCTGATCTTGACGAACCACGCAGCTCACCCGAATGGCTGAGGTCGAGATCATCTCGATGTTGATCCCCGAACCAGCCAATGTTTCAAAAACGGTCGCGGCAACACCGGGGTTGGACTTCATCCCTGCCCCCACCACGCTCACCCGTCCGATCGCCGGATCGGTACGCACTTCATCAAGGCCCAATTCGCCGGCGAGCGATGAACATACCGCTTGAGCAGTTTCAGTATCACCATGCGGAACGGTAAATGAGATATCGGTTTTTCCGTTTTCAGACGTGTTCTGCACGATCATGTCGACATTGATGTCACGATCCGCGAGGGCTCGGAATAACACCGCGGCGACACCTGGATGATCCGGTACACCCGACACCGTGACTTTTGCTTCGTCGGTGTCATGGACAATCGCGGAGATGATGGCATTTTCCATGTGTGTGTCCTCCTTGGTAACAAGCGTTCCTGGTTCCCAGGTGAAGCCGGATCGAATATGCAGATCGACACCATGGGTGCGCGCGTATTCAACTGATCGCATCGCAGGTTTCGGACAACCGTTCGCGGTCATTTCGAGTAATTCATCAAAGCTGATGCGATCGAGTTTTCGAGCATTCGCCACAACCCGCGGGTCGCTGGTGTAAATACCCGATACGTCAGTGTAGAGCTCGCAGATCGATGCACCCAGCGCGTGGGCAAGCGCCACCGCGGTGGTGTCCGAACCGCCTCGACCCAAGAAAGTGACGTCGTTTTCAGTCGACACGCCTTGCGAACCGCCGACGACGGGAACGCGGCCTCGATCAAGCGCGTCCTGTATCCGATCAGCGCGAACTTCAATAATTTTTGCGTTGGTGTGAGTCGTATCGGTGATGAAACCCGCCTGGCTACCGGTGAATGATTCTGCGTTGACCCCCATGTCATGGAGAGCCATACAGAGCAACGCGGTAGCTTTGCGTTCGCCGGCGGTGACCAACATGTCCATTTCGCGGCCCGGACGGGTACTACTCACCTCTTGGGCAAGCCGCAGTAACTCATCGGTTTCTTTGCCCATAGCGCTGACAGTCACGACGACCTGGTTGCCCCGGCGCACCGTGCGTTCAATCGAATCGGCTACGGCGCGGATGCGTTCCGGATCACTTACCGACGTACCGCCAAATTTCTGCACGATGAGAGCCACGGGATCTGAGGCTAGTGCTGCCAGGTCGCATTGACTGCCGGCGGCGCGGTAGTGCCACCTGTCAGTCCAGCGACTCAATGCTCAACTAGCGTGCGAGGTCATGGCGAATCAGAACAACGCACGGAAACGAGAGCGAAACGCGGCCCGTGATGCCGCGGTAATGCGCAATCGCGAACGCGGCGAGCGTCGACGCAAAGTCATCGCGGTCGGCGCCGTGTGCGTCGTTTTACTGGCCGTTGTTGGGACCATTTTCGCGGCATCAAACGACAAGGGCACCCGCGGCGCCAATTCATCGACGACATCGACCACATCAGCACTGCCGGGCGACAACGCTCCGGCCAGCACTTCTCCGGGGCCGACGGTCAGCGTCGTTCCCGCATCCGCCGGTGCAACGATTGACGGCTCCACGCCTTGTCCTGCTGACGACGGATCATCACCGCGAACGACGCTATTTTCTCAACCTCCACCGGTGTGCACCGTCAGTGGCGCAACCTATGACGCCATCATCACCACCAGCGTGGGTGACTTAACGATGTATCTCAATTCCGATCTTGCGCCAATCGCGGTCAACAATTTCGTCGTGCTCGCTCGCTATCACTACTACGACGGAGCACCGCTGAACTCGATCATCTCTCGCACCGTCATGTCAGTTGGAAGCGACATGACAAACTCGAACGGGAAGACCAGCCCCGGATACACCTTGGCCGGCGAATATCCCAAGGGCGGGACAATCTTTCCGCCTGGCACCTTAGTGATGAGCAAAATCCCCGGCCAAGGCGACCGCTACTCAGGAAGTTTTGGCGTCACATTGGGCGAAAAGGCCGCAGACCTGCCCGCCGACACCACTGCATTCGGACTCACCCTTGATGGTGCGAACACCTTGTTGAACATCGATCGCGCTGGAACCCCCGATGGCGGCCCAACTGAACTGATCACCATCACTTCAGTGCGCATCAAGCTCGCTCCGGTTACGACGACGACGTCCCGCTAGCTCTACTTCGGCAGGTCAAAGCTGACGAGCGCAAACCAGCAGGCCCAAGCCGGCAGGTGCGCTTTGGTCGCAATGTTGAGCGATTTAGCGAGAAAACCGGTCGCGTCGGTAGTTGGGCCGACAGGCTCGTGATCGCCGCGAATCGGCAGTTCAGTGCGGCCGATCTGAACGATCTTGCCGGGGGCGCTATGTTGCCCGACCATGGGTACCGAGAAACGTCAACGCCAAAAAGAAGGTCGCCAAGCTCGCGTCGCCGCGGCTGAACAAGCGCAGCGCAAGGCAAATAACCGCAAGCGACTCTTCAGCGCTATCGGGATCGCCGCTGCTGTCGTGTTGTTGATCGTCGGTTTCAGCGTGATCAAGAAGAAGGACAACTCGTCATCGTCGTCGTCGTCGTCGGCCAGTCCCACGACAACGTCGACCCCGTCGACTGAGCCGCCGCCGGAATCGGCTGCCGGCAAACCGTGTGTGGCGACAGTGGGTCCACTGCCCACTGGTGCACCGGCGGTTGACGTCGTCGTCGGACCCGCACCTACCACCTTGGTCATCAAAGACCTCAAGAAGGGCACCGGTGCGACCGTCGTCGCTGGGGACACCGTTACGGTCAATTACATCGGTGTCGCGTGTTCGACCGGTGCCATATTCGACTCGTCATACACTGCGGGTAAGCCAATCACCATCGCGTTGTCGGGCGTCATCAAAGGCTGGACCGATGGCATACCCGGCATGAAAGTTGGCGGTAGCCGACTGCTTGGCATCCCCAGCGATCAGGCCTACGGTGCCAACAGTCCCACCCCGAGCATTGCGCCCGATGAAGCACTTTGGTTCGTCGTCGAAGTAACCGACGCCACCGCTACCCCCGCCTCGACGTCCGTCCCGAGCCCCTAGGAGCACCGCCATATGGGTACCAACAGTCGGAAGCGCTCAAGCGGCCATGACCGCATCGCCGCCGCGAAAGCAGCGCGTGAACGGGCATTGCAACGCAAACAACGCATGCCTTACTTCATTGGCGGGATCGTCGTCGTGGTAGCAATTGTCGCGGCGATCGCGCTGCTCGCCAGTTCGGGCGGCAACTCCGATAATTCAGCTACCTCTACTTCAACCACACCGACGGCGACCGACTCGGGTTTCACCTACGGAACCGCGCCTTGCGCGCCGGCCACGGTGCCTTCTCCGCCGACGCTCGACTTTCCTGGCACCAATGGTTTTGTCAGTTGCCTCGACCCTGCGAGCAAGTACGTCGCTACTTTCGACACCACGGCTGGCGTTGTCAAAGTTGCCCTTGATACATCTCGCACTCCTGGCACCACCAACAACTTTGTTCAACTCACCGGATACGGCTACTACGACACCACCAAGCTGTTCCGCACCGATGCGTCAATCGGCATTATTCAAGGTGGCGCTCCCCACACCAACAGCGCGTCAGATCCGGGTCCGGGCTACACGATTAGTGACGAGGGCGGGAAATACACCTATCAACCGGGCCAGCTCGTCATGGCACGAACCAGTGGCGCCAACAGCGCCGGGGCGCAGTTCTTCTTCACCGTCGACGACCACGCAGCCGCGCTTGATGGACAAGGAACCTACGTGGTGTTCGGCACGGTTACCGAAGGGCTTGACGTGTTGCAGCAAATTCTGGCCAGCGATGCGTCGGGTTCACCATCTCCCGAAGTAACAGTGAACTCACTGACGATCGGTCAAGCCTCGCTGGTGCCTGGGGGCTGACCTGCCCACGGCCAACGTGGCGGCACCAAGTGCTGCCGCATGGCGCCGCTCGAGTTAGGCGCGAAGGTCGCTCGGAACAGCCGCTTCACCATTGATAAACACGCTCACGAGATCGACTTGGGCGCCTTCGGCAGTCCACGCACCGTCCGGTTCGCGAATCAGTGCCGTCCGAGTTGGAACACCCGCCAGCGACAAACCTTTCGGCGCTAACTCGACCGTCCGGTGGACCTTTTCTCGCGACCACTCCTCAACCCGCGGAATGACTGAAAGTTGATTGATCACGCCAAGGCCAACCGTGAATGCTCCGCCCCGGGAATCCACCATCGGGTCACACAGCACGTCGGCCCCGCCGTTGGTTCCAACCAATGCGGCACCGTTTTCCCACGCCGCAAGGACCGCGTCAAAAACCGGTGTGTCTTTGAGGACTGATCGCAAGTGCATCCCTGACGATCCCGCCAAATAAATGAACTTGGCCGATCGAATCACGTCGGCAAATTCAGCAACGAGTGCGTCCCGACGAGTAAGTACCGGCACCTCAACAACATCGACGTTCATTGCTCCAAACCAACGTTGCGCATCGTCGATAAGCCGCGATGGGGTCTCATAGGCAGCTCCGGTTGGCATAACCACAACTTCGGTGGCGCCCGTTTCGGCAATCATGCGTCGATCAAATGTGCAGCCTTCGGTCCATTCGCCGCCGCCTACCAGTGCCAAAATCCCCGTCATGATGACTCCTTTTCCTCAGTGATCTTCGCGGCCAAAGAACCACCTGCGCCAACCGACGTGCGGTCGTTCGCACTAGCAACGCGGACTGCACGAATCTGCACCAGTGGACGCAAGGGCCAAATCCATGTTTGGGCGATAAATCGGTCGACATCGGCCACGCTCAGCCCCGTGGCCCGAACTGCCCCGACCACGTCGCGTGAAATATGTAGCCCGCTAGCACGGGGAAGCCTCGAGCCGACTGACGACAAAACCATGCCCATCGGGCCAACGTGGTTAACCGGCTCGACGAGGTGCAACTCCCCGTCGATAGAAAGTAGTCGTGCCATCGCTCGAGTCGCCGCGCCTAGGTCAGCGACGTCGATGAGTCGACAAGTCGAGATGATGGTGTCAAAACAATCGTCAGCGCGAATCGTCGCGGCGGTCGCCGCCGACAGGAGACGTTCGAGCGCGCCGGGCGAATCGAGATCAAGGGTGCGGCCACGCGCTCCGGCCAAAATCACTCCTCGGCGTTTGCGGACTTCCACCACGAGTGCAGGGGGTAGGACCCGCAGCCATGACGAACGTCTTGGGATTTGAGTCTCCACCTAGGACAACTTAGGCCAGCGCCGCTGGCGGCAACTACCGGACTCGTTACCCGATTCGCTGGCTGATCAACGCCCTGATCAACGCCCTGATCAACCAGTGACCCGACTGGCCAACAAGTCGCCCACCGGCCGTCGCGTTCGCTCGCGCGCCGAACTGGTCAGTAACCTTTCGCCCCATGACAATCAAGAGCGTTGGAATCGTTGGTTCAGGCATCATGGGTGCGGGTATCGCCGAGGTCGCAGCCAAGACCGGCCATCAGGTTATGTTGCGGTCACGATCGCAAGCGTCAGCCGATGCCATGGTCGCCGCGCTTGAAAAATCGCTGGGCAAACAGGTCGAACGTGAAAAAATGTCGGCCGAGGATCGCGACGCAACCCTCGCTCGCGTGTCTGCAACCGCGAATCTCGCAGACTTGGCTCATTGCGATCTTGTCCTCGAATCGGTCGTCGAGGACCTCGCCGTTAAAAAAGCACTCTTCCGAGAGCTTGATGGCATCTGCAAAAGTGACGCAATCATCGCAACCAACACCTCGACGCTGGCCGTGATCGACATGGCCATGGAAACCAACCGACCGTCACAAGTTTGCGGCGTCCACTTTTTTAATCCAGCACCGATGATGACTTTGGTTGAGATTGTTCGCCCACTTACCGCCAGCGACGAAACCATCGCCGATGTGCGCTCGTTCGCCGAAACATGCGGAAAGAGTCCAGTTGAGGTCAAAGATCGCGCTGGATTCATCGTGAACGCCCTGCTTTTCCCGTACCTCAATAACGCGGTACGCATGCTCGAAAATGGAACCGCCACGCGCGACGACATCGATACCGCCATGAAGGGCGGATGCAATTTCCCGATGGGTCCGCTCGCGCTGCTTGATCTCGTCGGCCTCGACACTTCGCTCGCCATTCTCGATGCGCTTTATGACGAGTTCCGTGACCCGAACTACGCCGCCATGCCATTGCTGCGACGGATGGTCACCGCGGGACAACTTGGCCGCAAGTCTGGCCTCGGATTTTTCGACTACGCCCGCAAGTAATTCACCGAACAGCTCATCGCGCATTGCCAAAGGCGGCTTTCGCCTCCGGTCGGCTAGAACGCAAGGGTGCCAATCGAGCCACCAGCATCGCCATGGGCGTTGCCACCTGCGCAATCGGCCGATGACGACGGCGTCGTCGGCGTCGGTGCCGACCTTGAGCCAGGCACGATTCTTGCCGCCTATCGTTCCGGTCTCTTCCCGATGCCCGTGGACGACAATCGCCTAGCGTGGTGGTCGCCAAACCCGCGTGGAGTCATCCCACTCGGTGGATTGCGCGTCACCCGTTCGTTACGTCGTTCAACTACCCGCTATGAAGTGCGCATCGACACCGCGTTTGAAGCGGTTATCCGTAACTGCGCCGATCCAAGCCGTGACGGAGGCTGGATCACATCACGCATCATTGAGGCCTATTGCCAACTTCACGAACTTGGGTGGGCCCATAGTGTCGAAACGTGGGCTGATGATCGTCTCGTGGGCGGCTTGTACGGAATAGGTATTGGCGGGCTGTTCGCGGGCGAATCAATGTTTCATCACCAGGTGGATGCTTCGAAGGTTGCCCTTGTTGCGCTGGTTACACACCTGCGGTCCGCCGGCGCAGTGCTGCTTGACGTGCAGTGGACAACACCCCATCTTCGCCAATTGGGCGCGATCGATGTGACTCGCGACGCCTACCTCGCCGAGCTCAGAACCGCGCTCTCAGCCGATGTTGAATTGTTCGGTCCGGTGCGCCCTGATGGGTGAGAGTGACAGATACCGGTCCCTGGTGGGAACATAGCGCCATGGCATCTGCAGCAGACGAAACGACCCGCACGCCTGACAAGCCATGGCTGATGCGCACCTATTCAGGTCATTCGACCGCCAAAGCATCCAACGAGCTCTATCGCACCAACTTGGCCCGAGGCCAAACCGGCCTTTCGATCGCATTCGACCTTCCGACCCAAACCGGTTATGACCCCGACGATCCCAAGGCCAATGGTGAAGTCGGCAAAGTCGGCGTTCCAGTCGCACACCTCGGGCACATGCAGGAATTGCTCGACGGGATACCGCCAGGCGACATGAATACCTCGATGACCATCAATGCCCCGGCGGCATGGTTGCTCGGCCTGTATGTCGCCAATGCCGCCAATCTCGGCGTCGAATCGGTGGTGCTCCGTGGCACGACCCAAAATGACATCGTCAAGGAGTACCTCAGCCGAGGCACCTACATTTTTCCGCCGTTGCCGAGCCGACGACTCATCGTCGACATGGTGGCGTTTTGCGCCCAGCGGATTCCGAACTGGAACCCGATGAATGTGTGCAGCTACCACCTGCAAGAAGCCGGAGCCACACCGGTTCAAGAAATCGCGTTCGCGCTGGCGACCGCCATCGATGTATTGGATGCGGTGCGCGACTCAGGGCAAATCCAGCCCGAAAAATTCTCGGCTGTCGTCGCATCGATTTCCTTTTTTGTCAACGCCGGCATTCGGTTCATCGAAGAAACCTGCAAGATGCGTGCATTCACCCAGCTATGGGATCGCATTACCGCTGAACGCTACGGTGTCACCGACCCAAAGGCGCGCCGATTTCGTTACGGCGTGCAGGTCAATTCGCTTGGCCTCACCGAGGCGCAACCAGAAAACAACGTGCAGCGAATCGTCCTAGAGGCGCTCGGAGTTACATTGTCGAAAGACGCACGCGCTCGTTCATTGCAATTACCTGCTTGGAACGAAGCGCTCGGTCTGCCGCGGCCTTGGGACCAGCAGTGGTCGCTACGGATTCAGCAAGTTCTCGCATTCGAGACCGATCTGCTTGCCTATGACGACATCTTCGCGGGCAGTCACGTCGTCGAAGCCAAGACGGCCGAGCTCGTCGACGCGGCCCAAGCCGAACTTGATGACGTGTTGTCGCTCGGCGGTGCGTTCGAAGCGATCGACGAATTGAAGGGTCGCCTGGTGGCGTCAAACACCGAACGAACAAGGCGCATTGAGTCCGGTGACCAAATCGTCGTCGGGGTCAACGCGTTCACCGAGTCAGCACCATCACCACTTGGCGGCGAAGAAAACATCTTGCACGTCGACTCGTCAGTGCAGGCTCAACTCATTGCCGATGTCCAAGCGTGGCGAGCGAACCGCGACAACGACGGCGTGAAGCGCGCGCTCGGTGAGCTTCGTCGGGTCGCCGAGTCAACGGAAAACATTATGGAAGCTACAATCGCCCTCGCCCATGCCGGCGGAACCACCGGCGAATGGGCTGGCGAGTTACGCGAAATTTTCGGTGAATATCGAGCACCCACCGGCGTCGCCGCCGCCGCCGGACTTGGCGGCCAGTCTGAAGCGCTACGCGAAACCGCGGCGCGGGTTAAGCGCCTGCCCGGTGGTCCGCCTCGGTTCTTGGTTGCGAAACCTGGACTCGATGGACACTCGAATGGCGCTGAACAAATTGCGGTCGCGGCCCGAGATGCCGGCATGGAAGTGATCTATCAGGGCATTCGATTGACCCCTGAACAGATCGCGTCAGTTGCCCGCGACGAAGATGTCGACGTCATCGGTTTGTCGATTCTTTCAGGCAGCCATCTCGAGTTGGTACCTGAGGTTTTGCGCCTGATCCGAGCTGAGGGTTCTGACGCTCCGATGATTGTTGGCGGAATCATTCCCGAAGCTGATCGCCCTCGCCTCGAACAACTTGGGATCGCGGCGATTTATACCCCGAAGGACTTCGAGTTGGGGCGCATCATGGCCGACATCGTTGACATCGTGATTGCTCACCGAGAACACCAGGACGACTAACCCAAGAAATTGCCGCCGGGAGCCTTGATTCACGGCTACTAGGGCCGATTGATTCAGGTGAATCGCCGCAAGGGTTTTAGCCTGCTAATTGGACTTGGCAGTCTGAGTGCACTGGTCGTGGCGATCGCTGCGTGGATTGCCAAAGACTTCTCAATCGCCATCGCCGCCGCGATTATCGGTCTCGGCATTGCGCTGTTCGGTCTTTCACGGCTCGTCGCTCATCTTCGAAGCGCTAATTATCGCGTTGACGAACTCGAATCAAAGGTTGACGAGCTCACGAAACATGTTGAGGAAGAATCTGAAGCTCGGAACGATCTGGAATCGAAACTCGCCAGCAGGATTCAACTCACGGCAGTTCGCCGCAGTTCCAATGGCGACGCGTTAACCGACAATGCCACTGGTCTGTTCAGCGAGGCCTATTTCGCGGTTGCACTTGATGCCCGAATCGCCGTCGCTCGCCGACAACTCGAACCGGTATCGGTCGTGCTCATCGAAGTTATCCAAGGCCTCGAGTCAGGACTGCCACAACCGGCAGATCCGAAAGTCATAACCGAATCAATTCTCGCGACGATCCGCGACGCCGATACGCCTTGCCGACTTCTCGACGGCGGGTATGCCATCGTCCTTGAAGACACCGCCGAGAACGGCGCTATCTGGACCGTTGAGCGAATCCGCCGCCGCATCACGAGTGACTCCAACGATCTCACCATGTGGGCCGGAGTTGCGTGTTACCCGGCTCACGGTTTCACCAGTGACGAAATTCTTGACCAGGCCGACCAAGCCCTCGACTTGGCCCGCGAGTGGCGCCAAGATCGCATCGAAGTCGCAGTAAGCCGCTAACAGTCGCCGGCCCATTGAGACGTTAGACAGGCAGGTAGTCAGGTCGTCGGTTCTGGGCGCGGTTCTGGGCGCGGTTCTGGGCGCGGTTCGGATCGGAGTTCGCGTTCCGACAGTTCGGCAAGCACCGCGTCAGTGTCAGCGCCAAGCGGCCGCCCGGCCCATCGCAATCGACCCGGTGTTGCTGACAAGCGCGCGATCAATCCTTGCATCGGCGTGCCGTCAACATCGACGACCGCGTTGCGAGCCAGCATGTGCGGATCACTCGCTAGATCCGCCATTGTCAACACCGCGCCGGCGGCAGCATGAGCCTGTTCGAAGCGTTCAAGCACCTCAGCCAACGTTCGCTGAGCGATCCACTGGCTCACCGCCTGGTCAATTTCGTCTCGGTGCTCGACGCGTCCCGCGAACGAGTGAAATCGTTCGTCATCGCCAATTCCAACTAGGTCAAGCACTCGTCGCGCCACTGACTCAGCCGAAGTACTCACCGCGACCCATTGTTCGTCCGATGTTCGATAGGTGTTGCGCGGAACCGAGTAGGGGATGCCGGATCCAAGGCGGGGTTGTTCGTAGCCAAGTAATGAGTAAGCCGACGGCAATGGACCCATCAACTGGAACAATGAATCGAGCAGGCTGACATCGACTACTTGCCCGACACCGGAATGAATCGCAACCATCGTGGCAAACGCCGCGACGAGAGCGGTGACCTCGTCGGTTAATGCGATTGGGGGCAATAACGGCGGTCGGTCAGGTTCGCCATTTATCGCGGCAAAACCTGACATCGCTTCAGCCATCGTGGCGAATCCAGGGCGTGAGGCATAAGGACCGTCCTGCCCAAATCCGGTAACCCGGGTGATGACCAACTTGGGGTTATCGGCGATCAGTTCGTCCGGTGACAATCCAAGCGCTTCGAGTTTCCCCGGTCGAAGGTTCTCGACCAACACGTCGGCCTCCGCGCACAGACGCTTCATGGTTTCGAGGCCATCAGGACTTTTGAGATCGAGCACGATGGTCCGCTTGTTGCGACCCGCGAGTTTCCAAAACAGCGTCACGTCATCATCGGGGTGGCGCCAGCCCATTCCCCGAAGGGAGTCGCCCACGCCCGGCCGCTCAACCTTGATGACATCTGCACCAAAGTCCGCCAGATACCGCGCGCAACCCGGACCGGCCAACACAGTGGCCATGTCGATCACTCGCAAATCGCCCAGCGGCACATGATCAGGGCGGTCAGCGCCCACGAATCGCCGCCCAGGCCTGCGGGATCAAAACCGGGAACCACACTTGACGCCCGACGGTGTCCCACGGACCGCGCCACCAACGACTCAATACTCGTCTCGGCAGTGATCGGTCGTCGCCCTCGAGGCGATTGTGGGCATTGACGATGATCGACACCGTGACCCACGTGGCGGTCGAGGCAATGAGCGACGCGGCAACTGTCCACCAACGGCCAGTGAGGACACCAAAGACCAACAACGACCACAACACGATGTGAATGCAATGCAGTGACCAAGCGGACAAATAGGTCAATCCATTCGCGCGAGTTTCAAGGACCCGATGAGGTGTCGGCGGAGGAAACTTCACAAACTCGATGGCTCGCTTGACCCGACTATCGGTTGGTTGTAATTCGGCGTCGAGTTCGGTGGAGGGTTCGGTGCGTTCACCCGTTGAGTCGCTCACGTCGCTCTGGTCCATGGTCATGTCAGTCCAATCGAAAAACAGCGGTCATCAAGTTCGCCGAACGAATAATCAAAATAGGTGTCCTGATACAGGTGGCGAGTTTTTTCAGTCCACCCCAACGCGTCCGGTGACGACACGCGGCGATGAACTTGGAGTATTCCACCCTCAAAGACGCGATATTCGGCCCACGTGCCAGGAAACTCTTTGACTGATGCCACCTCCACCCATGGCACCGATCCCGTTTGTGTGAACCGGCGCACTCGGTTGCGATGCGTATGGCCGGCGAAGTAGCCACGGATTGTCGGACAATCAGCAACCAACGTCACGAGGAGTTCGCTGTCGTCAGGATTAATGCCGAAGTAGGCCTCGGGTCGATTGGCGGACTCGGGATTCCAAACATGGTGATGACCGAATACCAACATCGGGACAGCGCTTGATGTAGCGAGATCGCGCAGCCACTCAAGCGTCTCAGGCGGTACGCCTCCCGTGGCCCGCCCGTCGAGTGACGTATCGATCATCACGCACCGGATGCCAAGCAGATCAACGACGAGGCGCGCTTCGGTGGCGAACGGCGAACGGTTGTAACTCTCGTGATTGCCTCGGATGAAACGTAGGCGCGACCCGAACACGCTATAGACGGCAAGAAAATCTTGATACTCCTGCTCGGAACCTCGCGAGGTGAGATCACCTTTGACCAGCACCGCGCTCGGATTGATCGCCGTGATTTCTTCAACCGCGGCGCGGTTCATCACTTCGGGGTACGGCACCTCACCGGGCTGTACTGCGAACGTAGGGCCGATGTCGAGACCTTCGATGATCCCGCATTCGACTTCGCCGAAATGCACGTCGTTCACCGTGGCGAACGAGCCGAGGTACTCACCTGGAGGGCGAGCCAACGTACGAAAGGCGAAACCGTCGAAGGCATAGTCGTGATCGGGTTGCAGGTCCTCATAACGGCGCACCGCGAAACCGTCGTGCACGACAGCCTCGTTGTCAGCGACAGTTGTTAGCTCCACCAGCTCAACCCCTTGACAAAATCGGGCGCCGATGATGCGGCCGCGGGGGCCGCGACCACCAGTTCAGGGCCGATCACGACGAATGGGCACTGGCCGCGACCACCAGCGCCCCGAGAATCGCCAACTCGATGGCTCCACATCGGCGGAAGCAGCAGCCGGTCGAGGCCATGCCAATTCGACTGCGGCCATAATCGCCGCAAGTTCCTCGTCGCTTGGAGTCGGACGCGCGTCTCGAACCGTCACTCGTGCATCATCGGCCCGCGCCGGATTGGTCGATTCGGTCACAGTGACATCGCCTAGAGCGGGATATTTCCGTGTTTGCGATGCGGCAGTTCTTCTCGTTTCGAGCGCAACATTTCGAGCCCGGCGATGAGTTTGACCCGCGTCTCTGACGGGTCAATGACGTCGTCAACGAACCCCCGCTCAGCCGCGACGTAGGGGTTCGCGAACCGTTCGGTGTATTCCTCGACTAATTCGCTACGGCGAGCGACCGGGTCGGCAACATTTTGGAGTTCACGGCGGTAGAGAATCTCAACCGCACCTTGCGGGCCCATCACTGCGAGTTCCGCCGATGGCCACGCAAATGCGAGATCGGCACCAATGGACTTCGAGTTCATCACCACATAGGCACCGCCGTAGGCCTTGCGGGTGATGATTTGGATGCGCGGCACGGTCGACTCGCAATACGCGTAGAGCAGTTTCGCTCCATGACGAATGATGCCGCCGTATTCTTGATCGACACCAGGGAGGAACCCGGGCACATCCACGAAGGTGACCAGCGGGATGTTGAACGCGTCGCAGGTGCGAACAAATCGCGCTGCTTTTTCCGACGATTCAATATCGAGGATGCCGGCGAGCATCATCGGTTGGTTTCCGACGATGCCCACGGGGTAACCGTCAAGGCGGGAGAAACCGCACACGATTGAGCCAGCCCACTTCGGGAAGTACTCGAAGAATTCGCCGTCATCGACACATTCGCGAATGACCGCTTTCATGTCGTAGGGCAAGTTCGAACTGTCGGGCATGATGTCGACAAGCGCCGGGCACAGCCGATCGGGAGTATCGGTCGGCGGGAAATAGGGCGGCGGTTCGAGGTTGTTCGAGGGTAAGAACGAAAACAAGAACCGAACGTCTTCAAGGCACGTTTGCTCGTCGGGCGATACGAACGTTGCGACACCCGACTTCGAGGCGTGACTATTGGCGCCGCCAAGTTCTTCGAGCGTGACTTCTTCGCCAGTGACAGTCTTCACCACATCTGGTCCGGTGATGAACATGTGTGAGGTTTGGTCCACCATGAAGATGAAGTCGGTCATCGCCGGGCTATAGACCGCACCACCAGCGCAGGGGCCGAGCACCACGCTGATCTGCGGTGTTACCCCCGAGGCCAACACATTTCGGTGGAAGATTCCGCCGTAGCTTGCAAGCGACACCACGCCTTCTTGAATGCGCGCTCCGGCACCGTCGTTCAGGCCGATGACTGGCGCGCCCACCGACAGTGCCAAGTCCATGACTTTGTGAATCTTCTCGGCAAAGACTTCGCCCAACGCGCCACCGAACACGGTGAAGTCCTGCGAAAAGACAAATACTTTGCGGCCATCGATCGTGCCCCAGCCGGTGATGACGCCGTCGGTATAGGGACGTTCTTCGATGAGGTCAGCCGGAACGCGATGGCGGGCCAGCATGTCGAGTTCGTGAAACGAGCCGGGGTCGAGCAGAATTTCGAGCCGTTCACGCGCCAACAACTTGCCTTTGGCGTGCTGGCGTTCTACCGACCGTTCCGAGCCCGCATGGAGTGCTTCATCCTTACGCTGCTCGAGCTGTGCAATCCGCTCACCCATGGAGTTTTCTGGCATAGACCGCCAATGTATCGGCCGAGTCGGGATGGGACGAATGCGCTCAGGGCTGCTGGTCTCGCTGACCTGGTCCGCTTTGCGGGATCGTGCACTGTTTTTCAAGGGGACAGTCTTCGGTTCGGCTCGCGCTGTAGACCGCCAATCCAAGCGTGGCGCAAAGCACGCCGCCTACGACTCCGAGGGTTGCGAGTCGGCGAAGGGCGCGCGGATCAACTCGACGGTTCGTTCCGATCAAGGCCACGAGACCGGTCGCAACCGCTGCGACGGTAAACCCGACCCAGAGGGCAAAAGCCCAAAATGCGTGGTTGCGGGTCGCGGTGGCCCAAGCAATCGCAACGATCGCCGCCGACGCACAACCAACCGATGCCCACGAAAGAATCCACGCCCGTTGCCGTTGTTGATGGTTATTGCCGGACAATTCCATGACGAAGTGGACCACATCTGAAGGGGCAAGTCACAGTTGCTTGCCCTATGATTGGGAATGCGCGTCGGCAAACCTTCGTTGCGAATGTTCTAGCGAGGCTCGATTTCGAGTCAAAGGAGCACCCAATGCCCGACATCGGCCCGGCGGAAATCGTCATCATTCTGCTCGTAATCGTTTTACTGTTTGGCGGCGCGAAACTTCCCAAATTGGCTCGATCGCTCGGATCAGCCAAAGGCGAGTTTGAAAAAGGTTTGAAAGAGGGCGAGAAGGCATCGAAAGAACTTGATGTAAAACCGGTCGAGGCAATCTCAGTTGAGGCACCGCCGGTTTCGTCTGATGCGACCCCAGCGGCCGATGCAGTGATTCCGCCGACGACTCCCGCCCAGACATCGGCGACGCCTGAGCCCAGCGCCTGACGCGACCCGGAAGTAACCGTCAAAGATAAAAACTCGCGACAGGTACCCGCAGTAAACGCTCGAAGCTACGTCGCAGCTTGGCGGCGTTCCTTGCGCAACGTCGCTAACTGAAGCGCTCGTTCCACCAGTCGAGGCGCGTCGATTTCGTGACAGATGTTCGCAAAATCTGGTTTCGGACCCGTCCACAACAACTCGTCGACTGCATCGATCGTTGGTGCGTTGCGATCAATAGTGGCGATCGTTCGAAACAGCACGGCGAGGTCGAAGTGCTCGTGCAAGGTGTCGGCGAGTTTGTTTGCGCCTCGCACTATTACGTCCCAATCAGCCGCATCGGTGGGAATAGCTTCAAGGTGGCCGTAACGAGCTAAGACAATCGCAGCTGACTTTGCCCCCCAACCTGGCAGTCCGGGGAATCCATCGGCGCTGTCGCCGACGAGGCCGAGATAGTCGGGGATCGACTCGGGCGGTACGCCAAATTTTTCGGTCACGCCTGCTTGGTTGATGACGACATCTTTGCGTCGGTCAAGTTGCACCACGCGATCGCCAGTGACGCATTGACCAAGGTCCTTGTCGGGGGTACAGATCACAACTTGTTCGACGCGTTCGTCGGCGGCAGCTATGGCCGCGGCCGAACCCATGGCGTCGTCGGCTTCGAAGTCCACCATCGCGAACACCGCGACACCGAGCGCGACCAACGCGGTTTCGACGAGGTCGAATTGTTGTAACAAGTCTGGAGGCATTCCGTCACTGGTCTTATAGCCAGCCCATAAGGCATTGCGAAACGATTCGACAACGTGGTCGGTGGCGACACCCACGTGGGTTGCGCCTCCTTCAAGTAACTGCAGAACCGTGCCGACCGTGCCGCGCGTTGCCGCGACTTCACGGCCTGACATCGTCATGTGCGATGGCAATGCGAAATGATGACGAAATAGTTCGTACGTGCCATCGACGAGGTGCACCTTCATGCGTGATCCCCTGTGCAGGTTGAAATCTCGGTATTCGAGACAGCCCCACAGTAGGTGGCGCGAACCTCGTCGCGACTCGCGCTTGCGTGGTCGATCAGTTCAGCTGGGGTGTCACGCAGTCGGAGTGACCAACCGTGAGGTCGAAGCCGCTCCGGTGCCCGATGCGTTGTTGGCGCGCACTGCGCACGAATACTGCTTCCCGGCGGTCAACCCAGTGACGGTGATCGTTGATGAACTGCCATCTTGGGTGACCGGCGTTGTCGCCAACGCAGCCGAGCTCTTACAAGTCGCGGTGTAATTCACTACGGGACCAGTCGCGGCGGAAAACGCCACGATTGCTCGCTGTGAACCGGCAGTAACCGAAATCATCGTCGGTTGACCCGGTAACGGTATGGGCGTCACCGATACTGGGCTACTGGCCGTTCCCGTGCCCGCGATATTTTTCGCAGCCACCACACATTGATATGCGACATTGTTCACGAGGCCTCCAACCGAAACGGTCGACGCGGCTGAGCCTGCCGTCGCCGTTATCGTTGGATGACTACTCGCGGTACAGGTCACGACATAGCCGGTAATGGCGCTCCCGCCATTGTTCGTAGGTGCGGTCCAGTTCACTGTTGCACGGGCTGAAAATGGCACCGCGGAAACGCCAGTCGGCGCGCCAGGAGCGGTTCGCGGCGTAACGGTTTTTGTCACGTACGGGCCCCAACCGATGGCGTTGTGACCTCGTAATTTGCAGGTATACGCGGTGCCATTGGTGAGACCATTTTTGGTTTTGGTTTTTGCTCCCGATGGTGGGTTGGTGAGCGAGGACCAAACCGGATTACTGAACGACACTGCAGTCTGCACGCCCTGGCCGTTGAGATAGGTGCATGTCAATTCATAGGTCGTCGGCTCAGATGGTCCTACAAGTAGCGGTGCTGACCAGGTTTCGGTGAAGTTGCCATTTCCTGGGGTGATCGTCACTGCACTGGGCGCCCCCGGCTTCGCATTGGCGTTTACCGCAGACGGATCCGACAGTGTTCCATCACCGGCCACATTCACGGCGATCGCCACACACGAATAGGTGTGACCGGCAGTAAGCGGTACCACAAAATGGCGCACGAAGTCGTGACCATCCCAACGCGATGAGGTGGGCGAGTCGCTTGAGGTACACCTGACTTTGTAGCCAAGAATCGCCGACCCGCCATCATTTGTTGGCGCAGTCCACGTGATATCGACCGAACTGTTTCCGAGGACGGCTGAGGTAATCGTCGGAGGACCTGGGACCGTTCGAGGTGTAGCCACACCGGACTTGTCCGACTCGACGCTGCCGCCTGCATCGTTGACGGCTACGACCGTGAACTTGTAGTTCGTCCCGTTCGTCAAACCAAGAATGGAGCACGGGGAGTCCGAGCATGAATTTCCGGTACCCGCGCTGGTATAGGGCGCTCCCGCGTACGGGTACACCATGTAATGGTCGATTGCATTGCCACCATCGCTTGTTGGTGGGTCAAACTCAACGGTAACGGCTGAGTCCCCGGCGGTGACCGCGGTAATGGTCGGTGCGTCAGGCACGGTTCGAGGGGTCGCAGTTGCCGCCTGCGACTCGCTGCTATCGCCGCCGGCGGTGGTCGCAATGACCGTGAAGTCATAGGCCATGCCGTTCGTCAAGCCAGTAATGGTGCACGGATTATCCAAGGCGCAGTCAGTCGTGGCACCGCTTCTGGCGTTATGGAGATAGGTCGTCACGGTGAATCCGGTGTAATCAATGTTGTCGTGATAGAGCGATTCGGTCCACCCGACGTCAACCGATTCGTTCCCAGGGGTCGCGGTGACACTCCCCGGCGCGCCCGGTGGGCCGGCCGGCGTAACCGGACCAGCCGGATCAGAAGCGCTACTGCGACCTGCGGCATTGACCGCTTGGATTGTGGCGCTATAGGCAAGTCCGTTGGTGAGACCCGTGACGTGACAGGGGCTCGTCGTTCCTCCGCAAGAAAATTGCGCGGGCGCATCAGATGCGTGCGTTGTCGTCACCACGTAGTTCGTGATGGTGTTGCCACCATCGATTGTTGGTGGGTCAAATGCGACGTCGATCGACACCGCGCCAGGGGTCAGGCTGGTGATAGCCGGCGCATCAGGCACAACCCTCGGAGTCGCGCTCAACGAGCCTGACGGCGCGCCGTAGGTGTTCCCGTCATCGTTGGATGCGTGGACATAAATCGAGTAACTGGTTCCGGTCGTGAGACCGGTAACCGTGCACGTAGTGGGGAGTGGAACAACGATGGGATCAGTGGTGCATACAGCTGTACCTATCGAGGCACCTGCATCACTCGATTCGTAGGCCTGATATCCGGTTACATCCTTGCCGCCGTTGTTGGACGGCGGGGACCAGGTGACAACCACGTCACCGGTGTTATTTGGCGCCGCCGAGACGATCGTCGGCGCAGCAGGATTTCCAAATGGCGTCGCCGCATCGGTCGCACCAGAAGCATCGGAAGTTCCGGCCGCGTTGGTCGCAGTCACCGTGAATGTATATGGCGTGCCGTTCGTCAGATCATGAACGGTGCAAAAGAGATCTGGTGGGGCGTCATTGCTTATACAGGTTTTAGTGCCGGGACTCGACGTGACGGTGTAGCTGGAGATTGTCGAACCGCCGTTATCGCTAGGTGCAGTCCACGAAACCGTGGCCGAACCATCGCCTGGAATTGCTGTCGATGAAATTGTGGGCGAGTCTGGGTGTGTCATGGTGTGAACAGTTGCCGAAGGGGTCGATGGGTCGCTGTCCTCGGTGCCGTCAGTTGCAACAACCGTGAAGGTGTAATCAGCGTTGTTCGTTAACGCGCTATTGCCGCCGTTGAACGTGCAAGTCACGGTTGAACCATTGTCGGTAGTGCATACATTGGCCGTTGCTGAACCACCCGATAGCGCGGTCACCGTGTAGGACGTAACCGGTCCGTTGCTTCCGGCTGACGAAGCGGTCCACGAAACGGTCACCGCGCCGTCACCGGCAACGCCACTCACCCCGGTCGGCGCGCTTGGCGCTGTTGCCCATGCCGGAGTTGCCAACACTGCAGCCGAGGTAACAAACAACACGAAGGTTGCACCAATAGCTGCTGCCAATCGACCTACACGATGACCAACACCATGACCGGAGGGGCCTCGCGGTGATTGCGTCCCGCTGGCCTGGCGCGTTTCAAACATGGTTTTAGCTCCTAGAACTCAACGATTGTGACCAAGAAATCCGGCACGAAATTGCGGCCAACCAGCGGCCTGACACGGTAGAACCCTTACGACGCCATGACGACAAGTCAAGGCACCCCCCTGTTTATCGTCACTTTTGGCCGCATTCATGAGTCGATCAGACCAAAACTCTGGCCAACTTCCTCCATTGTTCCATAGGGAGCGACACATCAGACTGCAGGACCTGCACACAGACATGGTCGGCGCCGGCCTGATGGTGCTGTGCAACGCGATCGGCGATTGCTTCTGGTGAACCCCACGCCACGATCGCATCGACCAAGCGATCGCTGGCATGTTGGTGATCGGCCCAGTCGGCGTCATCAAATCCAAGCGTTCGCAGGTTGTTGAGATAGTTCGGCGCCCGCAGGTACACCGCCATACCCGCTCGACCAATTGCCCGGGCCACGTCGGGGTCAGTTTCGACCACCACCATCTGTTCGGGCGCGAGCAATGCATCGGGGCCCATGATCTGACGTGCTCGAACAGTGTGTTCCGGAGTGGTGAAATAGGGATGGGCCCCTGACCCGCTGGTCGCGGCCAACTCCAACATTTTTGGACCCAACGCGGCGAGAACCAACCCTGGATCGTCGACTGGTCCGACCGCAGCGAACATGGCGGTACGCATCGCCTCGAGGTAGTCCCGCATGTAGGAAAGCGGTTTCGAATAGTCGTGTTTGCGCAGCCGCTCCACCAGATGCTGGTGGCTCACGCCGATCCCCAATAAAAACCGATCGGGGAATGCTTCACCCAACGTGCGTTGGCAGGCGGCCATGGTCATCGGGTCACGGGCGTAAATGTTGGCGATGCCGGTGGCGAGTCGCAACCTTGACGTCGCTGCCAAACATGTCGCGGCCGCAACAAACGGATCGCGTCCTACTGCTTCCGGAAGCCACACCGTCGAATAGCCAAGCCCCTCAAGTTCACGGCACGCCTCTTGCACCGCCGATGTCGGATGTGCGTCAAAAACTCCGGACCAAACACCGATACGTCCAATATCAACCGTCACATCTGCCTCCTAAGGCCCCCGAATCGGTCAAGGACGGCCTATCCTAAGTCGCTGTTGAAAACGCCTTGTTATTGAGAAAGGTGTCTGACATGACCGACGTGTCCGACGAGACCGCCACGCCCAGCACGGTCCTGCACGAAAATGACTGCGAGTTCGAACATTGGCACGGCATCGTTTCGTGGCGCACCCTCGTCAGCGGCGATCGAACTCGAACTGATTCGCTCACCGTCGGGACCGCTGACATCAAGGCCGGCTCATCGGTCACCGGCGCCCTTCACCGCCATGACCCTCCCGAGGTCTATTACATCTTGGACGGACAAGGAACCGTCTTTATCGATGATGAGGAACACCTAGTGTCGGCGGGCTCTACCGTTTTCGTCCCCGGCGGAGCGTGGCACTATGTCGAAAACACTGGCGAAACGACGTTGCGGTTGCTGTTTGTCTTCGCGGTCGACTCATTCGACCAGGTCCATTACGAGTACCCCGATACCAGTGACGCCAAGCATGACGGCTAGCGCTTCATGAAATCTCGCCGTATCTGGCAATCAGGCGCGATCGTTGCCGCCATGCTGATCGCCATCGTCGCCGGAACCGCCAACCGCGCGCACGGCGACGCTGAGACCGGGTCAGGCATTGCAGCACCAGCAGGCGTCGTGACTGCTGGCCAAAGCAATGTCAGCGCTTACCCAGTACTACAACGCCTCGGACGATGGAACGGTTCGACCTTTGTTCCGGTTACGGCGGGATCGATACAGCCAGGCCATGCGATCTTCATGAGCCATGGCTGGTCTCCGGGGTTTCAATCGTCTTACCAGCAACTCCAAGCAACATCGACCGAACTCGTAACGGCATGGAACCCAGGTTTGGTCAATGCTAAAGGCGCATCGTTCATGGGTGACTTCAATGCGCTTGCCGCCGCGCTCAGCGCCGCCGACCCAACAGCGACAATTGTGATGTTCAGTTGGGTTGATCAATCGGCGACTCCGGTCAATCCGCTTGACGCCCGAATCCCTGAGCAAGCAACCGAGGTCAATGGCCACCGGTTCGCGACCGCGATCGACGAAGCCCTCGCACCGGGTTTCGTCGCCGCAGGGGGTCAGGTTCATCTCCTCGGCCATAGTTTCGGAGCAAACGTCGCGACCACCGCCGCTCTCGCGTTGGCGAGTCCACCGCGACAACTCACCCTTTTCGATTCGCCCGAGGTTGAACTTGCCGAGGTGGGAGGGGCTGCAAACGTTCTTCGGTACAAGTTGCCGCGCCTCACAATCGGGCGAGGAGTCGGACAGACCTTCGTCGATAATTACATCTCGCTGGTCGGCGAACCGTATGCGGGTTTTCCGGGACTCAGTCAAGTCGTTGACGTTCGCACCGCGCCGCCAGCGCTCAGCGCGGCCGAAAAACACGAGTTCGCGATCGTCTGGTACACCGATTCAGTCAATGCTCCCCAGCCGCAGGTCGGTTATGGCTGGTCACCACTCACTGGCGCGAACGACAGCAATGTCGGTTCGTATTACCAACAACCATCACCGAGCGAACCACTTGCACTCACCATGGTTAACGGGCCCCCACCGACCAATGTCACCGACTCATTCGGTGTTGGCGAAACCGCATTAGTCCTCGCTCATCCAGCCGATGCAGCGCTGTCGGTATCGGGTACCGAAGTCGCCAATATTGACTTCACGACCACGACCGAATCGCTGTGGCTGACCTTCGATGCCGCCATGCAAGGGCGACCCGGAGACTTACTGACGCTCTTCATTGATGGACGCGAGCGTTACCAGGCTTCAGTGACTGCCGGCACCGGCAAGCCCGGTTCATTCATCACGCTCAATGATCTCGGTGGCGGGTCGCACAGTCTCGCCGTGACTATCAGCGGCTCAACGCCGTCGGCGCCGGCGGCTCCGGCCAGCCAAGCGCAACTGAGCCACCTCGCAATCACGTCGACCGCCGGAATCGAAAGAAACTTTTCGGCGGTACAAACCAAAGCAGTGGTCGGAGCCGTCACTGTCAGTGCCATCACCGTAGTGAGAGCCTTCATTGGTCTGGTCGTTCTCGGCTTGGTTTTTTTGGCAGCACGCCTGTTTCGACGACGTCGGCGCCGACCGATACCTGACCAGTAGTCTCGGCCACCATGGCACGCGACGACGTCTCGATTGAGTCTCCGCTGCAGGGCACGATCGTGCGACTCAACGTTGGCGTTGGCGAGCATTGTCGAGTCGGTCAATCGCTCGTAGTCATTGAGTCCATGAAAATGGAGCACCCGGTCACGGCCATTGAATCTGGCACGGTCACCGAGGTGCTGGTCGAACTCAACGAGACGGTTGTGACCGGGCAACTGCTCATGCGGGTGAAACCCGGTACCAGCGGTCCGTTGGTCGACCAAGCGGTCGAAGTCATTGATGCGAGCACGATCCGTCCCGACTTGGCGCAAGTTATTGAACGACACGAACTGGGTCTTGACCGCAGCCGTCCCGAAGCCGTCGCGCGACGACGCCAAACCGCTCAGCGCACCACCCGAGAAAACATCCATGACCTTTGTGACCCCGACAGTTTTGTCGAATACGGATCGTTGGTCATCGCAGCGCAGCGACGGCGCCGAAGTTTTGACGACCTCATCCACCGAACTCCTGCCGACGGCATGGTTGGTGGCGTTGGCGTCATCAACGGACAGCGCACGATCGTGATGTCCTATGACTACACCGTTATGGCCGGAACTCAAGGTTTGGCCAACCATCGCAAGAAGGACCGCCTGTTCGATCTCGCTGAGCGACTGAAACTGCCGGTCGTTTTCTTCACCGAAGGAGGTGGCGGTCGCCCGGGTGATACCGACGGCAGCGGTATCTCTGGCCTCGACACCATGGCGTTCGCACTGTTCGCCAACCTCAGTGGGTTAGTGCCGCTGATTGGCATTACCGCTGGGCGATGTTTCGCTGGAAACGCGGCGATCCTCGGTTGTTGCGACGTGATCATCGCGGTCGCCGGCGCCAACATCGGCATGGGCGGACCAGCCATGATTGAGGGCGGCGGTTTGGGTGTGTACTCCCCCGATGACATCGGCCCCTTGTCAGTCCAGGTGCCTAACGGAGTGGTTGACATCGCCGTCGCCGACGAGGCTGAAGCCGTTGCGACGGCCAAGCGCTACCTGTCGTATTTTGTTGCTCCGACCGCCGATCCCGAGTGGTCAGCAGACGATCAGCACGAATTGCGTCACATCATCCCCGAAAACCGCAAGACGACGTACGACGTGCGACGGGTCATTTCGAACCTCGCTGACACCGATTCGGTGCTTGAACTTCGACGCGAATTCGGGGTGGGGATGGTCACCGCGCTTATCCGTATCGAAGGGCGGCCCATGGGCGTCATCGCCAACAACCCGGCCCACCTCGCGGGGGCGATCGATGCCGATGGGGCCGACAAAGCAGCCAGGTTCATGCAGTTGTGCGACGCACACGATGTACCCATCCTCTCGCTGTGCGATACCCCGGGATTCATGGTCGGGCCTGAGTGCGAAGCAACCGCCCAAGTGCGACACGTCAGCCGCATGTTCGTGATCGCCGCAAGCCTCACCGTCGCGTTCGTCACCATCGTGTTACGCAAAGGCTACGGACTTGGGGCCCAAGCGATGGCCGGTGGCAGCTTTCGGTCTCCGCTGTTCATCGTTGCTTGGCCCACCGGCGAGTTCGGCGGCATGGGTCTCGAAGGCGCGGTCAAACTCGGCTATCGCAAAGAGCTTGAAGCCGAACCCGATACCGACCGACGAGCGGAGTTGTTCGACGAAAAAGTGTCGCAACTTTATGAACAGGGAAAAGCGGTGAACACCGCCACCTATTTCGAGATTGACGACGTGATTGATCCTGCCGAATCCCGACGCTGGATCACCATGGCGCTCGAGTCATCGCCCCAACCCGAACCAAGGACTGGCAAAAAGCGCCCATGCATCGACACTTGGTAACTCGATCACCGCGCGCGTTCATCGATCATCAAGCTGATCACCAACGCCGTGATCAAGGTCGGCTTCAAGTTCTCGACGATTCGGTTCGATGACCGGCTTATCGGCTCGCTTTTGCATGTTCTGCGCTCGACGAGTTGCTTGTTCATCGATGAGGCCGACCTCGGTGGACATCCGCTCATAACCGGCGAAGCGCTCGGCGTCGATCACGCCGGTTCGAACACCGTCGAGCACCGCGCACCCCGGCTCGACCGTGTGGGTGCAATCGCGAAATCGGCACTGCTCACCGAGTTCCATAATGTCGGCATACGCGCTCGCTAGCCCATCGCCTGTGGCAAGACCGAGCGCGCGAAGTCCGGGCATGTCGATGATGACACCGCCGCCGGGAACCGGGCGAAGGTCGCGCGCCGTCGTGGTGTGTCGACCTTTGCGATCGAATGATCGAACATCGCCAATCGCTGCTTCGTTGGTCGCCAAGATTGCATTCACCAACGAACTCTTGCCAGCACCCGACTCACCGAGCAACACCGCAGTCCGATCACGCACGAGGTCAATTACCTGACTCACACCTTTCGCGTCCTTGGTACTCACGACGACGACATCCACGCCGGGAGCAACCTCGCGAGCGCTTGCGACGGCCGCGTCAGGGTCGGGATGCAAATCGGATTTAGTCAACACAATCGCCGGCACCGCGCCGCTGTCCCACGCCAACATAATTTCGCGTTCAAGCCGGCGACCCCGAATGCCACGATCGAGTCCGACCACCACCAGCACCACGTCGATGTTGACCGCCATAACCTGCCGCTCAAGCCCATCTTGTCCGCGGCCTCGTGCAAGTTCGGACCACCTCGGCAGAACCTCAACAATCGACGCACGATCAAGCCCTTCGGGCCGGCCTAAGACAACCCAGTCGCCGACGGCTGGCAGCGGCCGACTGGTCGCGACAATCTCGCCGGTGATGGTTGCCACCATGCAACTTTCGCTATCCACCCGCGACACTCGGCCAATATCGTTCGAGCCCGCCACCATCGGCATTGCAGCCGAAGCAAACAGTGCTGCGACCCGTGGACCCCAACCAACATCGGCGAGACCTGACGGGTCCGAATCAGGCAAGCGGGTCAACTCCCGCAACAAGTCGGGGGCCAGGTTGCTCATTCGAACCACTGGCATTCGACCGGCGAAGCAACGTCGGGCGAACCGCTCGTAACGCGGGGATACCGGCTTGGCGCAGGGTGTCGAGTACCTCGTCTCGAAACAACGTCAACACCCGCTCGACTCCCGATTCGCCGCCAGCCGCAAGCCCCCACAACACCGGACGACCAATCAAAACCGCTCGCGCACCGAGTGCGACCGCTTTAACGACGTCAGGGCCGGTTCGCACCCCGCCATCAAGCAGCACTTCGACTTCGTCGCCGACCTCATCGACAACCTCGGGCAACACATCGAGGGTGGCTGGATCACCGTCGAGTTGGCGTCCACCATGGTTCGATACGCCAATCGCCGCGACCCCAGCCTCGACCGCTCGACGGGCGTCAGTAGCCGTCAGTATTCCTTTTGCCATCACCGGCAGTCCTACCGCTGCACATTCACCGCACAGCCATTCAAGGTCCTGCCACGTCAAGGTTTGATCGAATTGTTCGCTGAACGCGCGCAGTCCCGACACTGCATCGCCATTGGAGTCTGAGCCCCCTGCAGTCATCGACTTATCGAAGTTCGCGAGCTTTAGGCCGTCGGGCAACTGAAATCGATTTCGCATTTCGCTATAGCGAATCCCAATGACCGGGGTATCAACGGTCAACACGATTGCCGAGTACCCCGAACTGACTGCTCGGGCAATCAACTGCCTGGTGAATCCGCGATCTTTCTGCACGTACAACTGAAACCAGCGTTGCACCCCAGTCGTGGCGATGTCTTCAAGTGTGGTCGTGGCCAATGTCGATGCGACCATCAACGAACCGACAGACTTCACCGCACGAGCCGTTGCTAACTCGCCGTCGGGGTCGGCCAACCGATGAAACGCCGTTGGCGCTACGAGCACCGGGAACGGCACTGCAGTCCCGAGCACATCGGTGGATGCATCCACTTGCGAAACATCGACCAAGACTTGCTTGTTGAAACGCCAACGCCGGAATGCCCGCTCGTTTTCCCGAAGCGTCCACTCGGTCAGCGCTCCGCTGGCGTAATAGTCAAACGCCATCGGGGTGAGACGCTGCCGCGCCGCTTCACGGAAATCGTCGGGACTCACCAATCGATCAAGTTCGTATTCCGGCGCAACCGGAAAGGTGGAGGAAGGATCCGGCATGGCTAACGACCGTACCAACTAACGCCTCGCCATCGCCGCGAAGTACAACAACGCGCACCGAACACAATGACAAACGGTGTTAGCGTCAGCCCCGATCGAGGCCGCTTCACAGTCTGGGGGGACTCCCTTGCGCCCACGAATGCGCACCCATTGGATCGACCAGGGCGGACACCGGCACATCAAAAGCCAACGGACCGCTCTCAGCATCGCGACCTGTATGGTCGCAATCGTTGCCCTAGCGGGTTGTGTCGAAAAGACCGAGGTCGTTCAAGCACCGGCGGCGGCTGCCCTACCTGCTTATGGCGGGGGCGCAGCAAATGGGCCAACCGTCGTCAGCCAGTTTCCGGGAGCGGAATCCGGGTTCGGTACGATGCCCAAAACTGCGGTTGTGGCGGGGACCGAAAATCCGATCGTGGTCGGCATGATCAATCAAGAAAACACGCCGCTTGGCTAGTGCCCCGAATTGCGATTAGCCGCCGACGCCGCGGTGAAATTCATTAACAACGAACTTGGCGGCGTTGACGGACGACCGATCCAGTTCGAACCGTGCATCTCGACTTTCTCGGTGGAAAAGTCACAAGCGTGTGCGCAGGAGCTCGTGCAAAAAGGTGCGGTCACCGTGACCGGCGGCATCGATATTTCAAGCAATGGCTCCATACCGATTTTGGAACAAAACCAAGTCCCCATGATCGGCGGCGTGCCCGTAAACAACGACGAAATGATCAGTCCAATTTCGTTTCAGTTCAGCGGCGGATCGCCAGGTGCAATGGTGGCGTTCGCCCACTACGCCGCCGAAACGCAAGGCGCGAAGAAAGTCGCCGTGATTTACGGTGACTACCCGCCGATCAAACTCGCGGCGGTCGATTACGGCGTCGCCGAACTCAACCGCCTCGGCGTTACCGACGTCACCGAAATCGCGTACCCCATCTTGAGCACCGACTTCTTGCCAGTGCTCACCCGAGCCCAAGAAAACCATCCCGACGCGATCATTTTGTCGGCGGCCGACACCGCGTGCGCTCCCGCTATGAGAACGGCGAAGGACCTCGGCATAACGGCGACGATGTATCTCGTTGGTGCGTGTGCAGCGCCATCCATCGCCGATGAGATTGGCGAAGCTGCCGTCGCCGGCCGCATATTCAATGTCGAAGGCCCGATCACCGTCGACCACAACGTCGATGCTCAGATCTACGGCGCAGCAGTCGCCAAATACGGCGATCCCTCGCTCCCTGCGGCCAGCGCTGGAACAGTGAGTTTCCGAAACATCATGAATATTTACAGCTTGATGAAAGACCTCGGCCCGAACAACATCTCGCGCCAAAGTTTGCTCGGCGCGGTACGAGCCGCAGTTGACCGACCAAGTTTCAACGGACACGCCTACACCTGTGATGGCAAGCAAGTCCCGAATCTCCCTGCACTTTGCGCGCCACAAGAAATCTTGGCCATTCACGAAAATGGGACTCTCCGCCAGCTCACCGACTGGATCGATGTGCCGGCGATCCTCAACAACTGAGCAATGGTTTACGTCCAATATTTGCTGCTCGGTTTAGGCTCCGGCGCCGTCATCGCGGCGCTCGCGCTCGGCGTGCTGCTCACCTACCGGGCATCGGGTGTAGTCAACTTTGCCCACGCGGCGTTGGGTATGTATCTGGCCTACACCTACATCGCATTGCGCCAGCACGGCGAACTGCTTATCCCGATTCTTGGTCTACCCGGCTCCATTAACCTTTTCCCAAGTGACGTGAAGCCGACCTGGGCTACCGCGTTTGCCATCACGATGCTGATGGCCGCGCTCATCGGTTTCGTTGTCTATTGGCTCGTCTTTCGCCCGCTGCGAAATGCACCGGCTGTGGCCAAGGTGGTCGCTAGCCTCGGCCTGTTTTTGTACTTGCTGGGCATCACCCATCAGCGTCTTGGTAGTCAAGGCGCAGCCCTCGCAAAACCGAAACCGATATTGCCATCAAACGTTGTCAACCTGGTGGGGGTCAAAGTCCCAAGCGATCGGCTGTGGCTTCTCGCACTGGTGTTGATTGTCACCGCGTTGCTCGCCGCGCTCTTTCACTTCAGTCGCTTTGGACTTGCGACGCGAGCGGCCGCGGAAAGCGAAAAAGGCGCAGTGCTACTTGGACATTCGCCCGATCGACTCGCCGCAATCAACTGGATAATCGCGTCCATGCTCGCGGGCGCAGCCGTCATTCTCATCGCACCAATTTCCGGGCTTGATCCGGGCGTCACCGCGTTGTTGATCATTCCCGCATTAGCCGCCGCGCTGCTGGGCGGATTCCGCTCGTTCACCCTCACCATGCTTGCCGGACTCGCCATTGGTATGGCGCAATCTGAAATTCTGAACCTGCGAACACAATTCGGTTGGATCCCTGACCTCAACTGGCAAGCCGGATTGCCGCTTTTGATCATCGTTGTCATCATGGCGTTGCGCGGCGAACGAATTCCTTCGCGCGGTTCGCTCCATCACGGACGATTCCCCGTCTCGCCGACTCCACGCCATCTCGGCTGGTGGGTAACTGCTGGCTCGGCCGTCATTATTTCCGGCCTCTTCACCCTCGATAGTTCGTGGCGCCAAGGCTTGATCGTGTCCATGGTGGTCGCACTCATTGCCTTGTCGATCGTATTGCTCACTGGCTACGTCGGGCAGATCTCGCTCATGCCGTTTGCGCTCGCCGGAATCGGCGCGTTCACGATGATCAAACTCACGACTGACTTCGGTGTGCCATTCCCATTTGCACCGATTCTCGCCGCGTTGGTCGCGACCGCGCTCGGACTCATCATCGGCATACCGGCGTCTCGAGTGCGCGGTATCAATCTGGCGATCGCCACGCTCGCGGCAGCAACCGCGGTCGAAGAACTCATCCTGAACTGGAGTTGGCTGACCGGTGGACTCGCAGGATCATCAGTCCCGCGTCCCCGGTTGTTTGGGATCGACCTCGGAGTTGGAGCTACCGGTTCAGACTTTCCCCGACCGGCATTCGGGGTGATGTGTTTGGTCGTGCTGATGGCAACAGTGATCGTCGTGGCCAATTTGCGGCGAGGGTCAACTGGATTGCGGTGGTTAGCGGTTCGGTCGAATGAGCGGGCCGCTTCAGCGGCGGGAACCGACGTGCGACGCACGAAGATCGAAGCGTTCGCCATTTCGAGTTTCATTGCTGGACTCGGCGGCACCCTGCTCGCCTATCAATACGAAACGTTGTCGGTGAATTCCTTCGGAGTCTTCGCGTCTTTAGCGTTGCTCGCTACCACCTACCTCGGTGGCATCGCGTCAATCGGTGGCGCATTCGTGGCCGGTGCGATCGCCGACGGCGGCATAGTCACCGCGGCTATCGGTTCGACCGGAAGCGGCGCGACTTATGCAGTCAATGGCCTCGCCCTTATGGCCATTGTCGTGCTCTATCCCAATGGTCTATTAGCCGGCATTCGAGCCGGGACATCGGCAATTCGCCGACGCGTTTCGCGTTATTCCTGAACGAGTTCGATCAACGTTCCGAATGCCGCCTTCGGATGAATAAACGCGACGGTCGTACCCCGCGACCCGGGGCGGGGCGCCTCATCAATAACGCGCCCACCGTGATCTTTGACCGACTGCAACGCGGCCGCACAATCGGCGACTCGATACCCAACGTGATGCAGCCCCTCACCCTTCTTCTCAAGGTATTTCGCTACCGGCGAGTCGTCGCGGGTTGGCGTCAAGAGTTGGATATAGGAGTCAGCAACTTTCAACAACGCCTCTTCGACCCCATCGCTGTCGACGAGTTCACGATGTTCAACCACGGCGCCGAAATTCTCGCGGTAAAAGTCGATGGCTTCGCCTAGGTCTCGCACCGCGATGGCAACGTGATCGATTTCAGTCAACATCGGATCGACTTGAGCCGACGCCGCGGACACGACATCGGATTCGGCATCACCGGGAAGGCGCGCACTGAGTGGGCTCATGGGTTATCCGACCGAAACCGATTGATATTTTCTTCTCCGACTTCGGCTCGGAACGCTGGATCGTCAATGCCCAAACCTTCTTCGGGGGCCAAGCACAACACTCCGATTTTTCCCTCATGCAGGTTGTGGTGCACCTGGTAGGCCGCTTCGCCGACTTTCTCCAGCGGAAATACCGCCGACAAAACTGGCTGAATCTTGCCTTCGCAAATCAACTGATTGGCCGCCCACGCCTCGGCGTAGTTCGCGAAATGCGAGCTGACGATCTTTTTCAGCTTCATCCAAAGGTGGCGATTGTCATATTCGATCATGTAGCCGCTAGTTGCCGCGCACGTGATAATTGTGCCGCCGCGGGCCGCTACGAACACTGACGCGCCGAACGTCTGTCGACCGGGGTGTTCGAAGACCATGTCAACGTCACGGCCGATCAGGCCGCGGATGTCTTTGCCGAGACGACGCCATTCGCTTTCGTCCTGATGGAACTCATCAGCCCAAAACGCGTAACCCGCCGCCTTTCGGTCGATGACCGCGTCACACCCCATCGACTTGAGAATCTCGCCCTTTTCAGCCGATGACACGACCCCAACGGGCGTGCCGCCGCCGTTGAGCACATATTGCGTGGCGTAACCGCCTAACCCGCCAGTCGCGCCCCAAATCAACACCGCGTCGCCTTGCTTCATGGCTCCGGCATTTTTGGATACCAGCATGCGATAACTCGTTGAATTACAGAGCGCATTGACCGCTGATTCTTCCCAAGTGAGGTGTTTGGGTTTGGGCATCAGTTGATTGGCTTTGACGATCGAGAGGTCAGCTAGGCCTCCGTAATTGGTTTCGAAACCCCAAATGCGTTGATTGGCGGCCAACATCGAATCGTTATGGGCAGCTGGGTCTTGGTCATCGACATAGTTGCAATGGACGACGACTCGGTCGCCAACTTTCCAGTTGCGGACCGCGGAGCCCACTCGAAGCACCACGCCCGATGCATCGGATCCCACTACGTGAAACGGCTGGTCATGGCGAGCGCCCCACGCGCTTTCTTTGCCAAGACGCTTGAGAAATCCAAACGTCGGAAGCGGCTCAAAAATTGACGTCCAAACGGTATTGAAATTGATTGAACTCGCCATCACGGCAATGACCGCCTCGTCGGGAGCGAGTTCTGGCACTGCGACCTCTTGGAGGTGCAGGCTCTGCCGCGGATCCTTCTCAGACGATTCAAGGCCAGCGAACATTTCTTGTTCATCAGCCCGGACAACCGCGGCACGGAACGAATCAGGAAGCGGAAGCGCGGCGAGCTCGTCGCCCGTCGCTCCCCGCACAATGGCGTCTCGGATCTCCAACATGATCGACAACGTAGCCCGCTCGACGGCTCGACCAAAAGCCCTGCCAAATTGGGCTCAACTAGCTTGAAGTATCCGCCAAAGGCACGAGAACGGCGTTCTAAGGTATCCTTCTTCGACGGCAGTCGGACGGCTACCGCCAATGCAGTGCGCCTTTTGCGGAAAGAATACGGCCATGCGCCTCACGCCTGACGAAATCCGAGCGCTTCGCTTTCCACTCTCGCCCAATGGCTATGAGTGCGAATCCGTCGATCGCTTTCTCGCGGAGGCAATCGAACTGCTGCAAGACATGCCGGCCAACGGCGCTGGCACCGATTCAGCCAACAATGATGATTTCGCCCGAGCCGGACAAGAAATTGCCGTCGTATTGCGTTCGGCCCGAGATAGCGCAAACGCACTTCGAGCCGAAGCTGAAGGCCACGCAGTGGCGACTCGGGCCCGAGCTGATGTCGACGCCGAGGAGATCCACAATCGGGCGGTCGACGAACTCCAGCAAGCTGAGCAGATTCTGGCCGCGGCTAAGGCCGAAAGTGAGGCGATCCTGGCTGAGGCTAAGGCCGTCGTCGCCGCCAGCGTCGAAACTGCTACCGAACAAGCGCGGCTTCAGGCCGCTGAGATCACCAAAGAAGCCGAAACGCACGCCGAGCAAATTCGGCGTGGCGAGCGAGCAGTTCACCAACGACTGCTCGCCGCTCGCACTGATCTTGACCAAGCCATTGATCGGCTGATCGGCTCGGCAGAAAAACCTGTTCTTGACCTTACGATGGCGCCACCACATCTGCGCACTGGCAGCATCATCGATCGCCCAACGTCGGCCGAATCGAGCCACCCGAGCTCAAACGGCGACGCAACGCCGACTCGCAAGTCACTTGGCGTGCAACCCGAAACGCCAGATTCGTCACCCGAACCGAGTGCAACACCGGTCACCGCCAACCATGCGGCACCCGACACCTTCAACCGCGACGAAGACAGAGATACCGACGAGCAACTCAATCGTCGAACCGACATCATCTCGCCGAGCGACCCCGTTCTGCGCATGGTTCGCGCCGCGGTCGGTCGAGCAATTGAGAACTCAGCCACTGAACGTCCCGACGACCAAGCGCCGGCTGTTTAACCAGTCAGCACTAGGTTGATCGGGCCCTTTTTGGGTGAATCCGAGCTGAGGTCCATAGAATCCCCCGAACGAACTTAGGAGGAGCCTCAACATGGCCGGATCTGTCATTCTTTCAGGAGCACGCACGCCGATCGGGAAGCTTTCCGGGGCACTTGCCTCGTTTGCCGCCACCGACTTAGGGGGATTTGCGATTGCCGCCGCGCTTGAGCGCGCCGGCCTGTCTCCCGAGCAGGTTGATTACGTCTTCATGGGCCAGGTCGTGCAAGCGGGCGCCGGACAGATGACCGCCCGCCAAGCCGCGGTCAACGCAGGGATTCCTATGTCAGTGCCGGCAACGACGATCAACAAGGTCTGCCTCTCGGGCATCAACGCCATTCACCTCGCTGACCTCATGATCCAAGCAGGCGAAGCCGACATCGTCGTCGCTGGTGGCATGGAGTCAATGACCAATGCCCCGTACTTACTTCCGGGTGCACGCGGCGGTTACCGAATCGGTGACCAGACCGTCGTCGATTCGATGATGTACGACGGACTTTTCTGCGCATTCGACCAATGCGCGATGGGTGCCGGTACCGAAAAATATGCAGCGTCGGCTGGCCTCGATCGCGAGTCACAAGACCGAGTTGCCTACCTGTCACACGAACGTGCGGCGCGAGCAGCCAAGGACGGACTGTTCGACAACGAGATCATTCCGGTTGAGGTTCCCCAACGTCGAGGTGACCCGATTGTCGTCACCACCGACGAAGGCGTGCGAGGCGAAACGACGGCCGAATCATTGGCCGGGTTGCGACCCGCATTCGACAAGGCCGGCAACATCACCGCTGGCAATGCATCCCAAATTAGCGACGGCGGCGCTGCAGTCATCGTCGTCTCGCAAGCCATCGCAGCTGAGCTCAACGTCGAGCCACTCGGCGAGATTCTCGGATACGGGCAAGTTGCCGGTCCTGATCCGTCGCTGCTCACCCAACCAGCTCGAGCGATCGAACAAGCGCTCACCCGTGCCGGGCTCACCGTGAGCGACATTGATCTGTTCGAGCTCAATGAGGCGTTTGCTGCCGTTGGTGTCGCGTCGATGGCGCACCTCGGAATTTCCGAAGACGTCGTCAACGTGAACGGCGGCGCCATCGCCCTCGGACATCCCGTTGGCATGTCAGGGGCTCGCATCACCATGCAGGTGCTTAATGAACTCAAGCGCCGCGGCGGCGGAATCGGTGCCGCCGCATTGTGTGGTGGCGGTGGTCAGGGCGATGCCATCATCGTCCGAGCGCTGTAACAAAAACGCTCAACTAATCCGCATCAATTTCGCGTCGACCCTCAAGCGCTCGCCCCAGGGTGAGTTCATCGGCATATTCAAGATCCCCGCCAACCGGCAGCCCGCTGGCGATGCGGGTGACTTTGACGCCCAATGGCTTGATGAGGCGACTGAGATACATCGCGGTGGCTTCGCCCTCGAGGTTGGGGTTGGTGCACAAAATGATTTCAGTGGTCGACTCGGGTTCGAGTCGAAGCAAGAGTTCGCGAATACGCAGCTGCTCGGGTCCGATACCTTCAATCGGACTGATCGCGCCCTGCAAGACGTGATACCGGCCTTTGAATTCTCCGGTGTTTTCGACCGACACAATGTCTTTCGGTTCCTCGACCACACAAATCACCGAATCGTCGCGACGCGGATCACTACAGATCGAACATTCCGCGCCTTCGGCGATGTTGAAACATCGAGGACAGAACGTGACCTTGTCTTTTACTTCTACGATGGCGCCCGCAAGTCGAACTGCATCGACTTTCGGCAGTTTGAGTAAGTGAAACGCAATGCGTTGCGCGGACTTTGGGCCAACACCGGGCAACCGCCCGAGTTCGTCGATCAGATCCTGAACCGGTCCGGCGTAGGTACTCACGTCGCGTCGCCGTCATCGCGCTCGGATGCCTCACCACGTGCGTCGTCAGGACCTTCAAGGCCAAGCATCCCGCTCAGCCCACCGAGCCCGCCCAGATCAAAGCCCCCCATCGAGGCCTGCTGAAGATTCGCGATCTGATCCATCGCGTCGTGCAGCGCTGCCAGCACCAAATCTTCTAACAGTTCGACATCATCGGGGTCTACTGCGGCTCGAGCGATGGAAACCGACTCGAAAACCATGCCTCCAGTGACGCGCACCGAAACCGCTCCACCGCCCGCGACACCTTCGACGACCGAGTGGGCCGCTTCGGCCTGGGCATCCATCAATTGCTGCTGCATGCCCATCGCCTGTTCCAATAACGCGCCGATGTCGAAGCCGTCAGGGCTATCCGTGTCGGTTGGGTCAGGAAGGTTCGGATCACTCATGAAGACTCCATAGTGGGTAGTTCGTTCGACGTCGTGCGGTCGTGACCTCGGGCGGTCGTGGCCTCGTGGGCGGTTATGTCGTGGAGCCGTTACGTCGGCTCGATCAATTCAGCACCAGGGAAAAGTTCGCGTACCCGATCGACCGACGTCGTTCCGGCGTCGGTCGCGTCAACGAGGTCGGCAGGATCGATTTCGTCTCGCTCATCGTGGCGTTCGACCGTTTCGAGCGTTTCGAGCGTTTCGACCGACGCGACCACGTTGGGTTGACCAATTTGGGCTGCACGTGGCGTCGCCGTCGTTGAGTCATCATCAACAACAAGTTGCAGCGGGAGTCGCCACTCAAAGTAGGTTGACAATGCCGCCTCAACATCGGCCCGGCCACTTTCGCACTTCTGCATGTGGGTGGCGTTCGGAAGTCCGAATACCGCGGCCCGATCGGTTACTGCCACAAACCGCCCACCACTAAAAAATGCTTTCGACCGCGGAGACAGCGACGCGAGTATTGAGTTCTCCCATGCCTCAGTCACCTCGCCAATCGACGGCACACCGTCGGCGCTGACCGGTTGGTCACCGACGACAGTTTGAGCTTCGCGAACTTCAGGAGACGTTGGTTCAGGAGACGTTGGTTCGTTTATTGCTGGCTCGACACCAACTGATTCGTCACTTGCGGCCGCGTCTACGGTTGATTCGGGCGGCGAATAGGGCTCTTGACTCGGAGCGGCCGACTTCTCCGTTGGAGCGCGGGTTGCTGTCGCTCGGCTAGTCCCAGCACCTCGTGCCTGCTTTTTGGCCTCCAGTACCTCACGTGCACTAGCCGCCGGACGCCCACCGTGGGTCGCTGCGGTTAGCGGGACACCATCAGAGCTCTCGTCGGATTCGTCAGTTCCTGGGGAATCCGCGATCGATTCGGTACCACGATCAGACGAACTCGCCGGCGGCGATCCCACAGGACCTCGTTGTTCGAGTCGCGTGATGCGCTCAGCAAGAGCGGCTAAGGAAGTGTCGAGTTCGGGTCGGGTCAATCGCACTAACGCGACCTCGAGCGGAATGCGCTGATCAGGGGCGTCTTGAATCCCGACGAACGCTTCGCCCATCACGTCGAGTGCTCGAGTCGCACCGGCCGCTCCGAGCCTGGCCGCCTGGTCAATCACCCGTTCGCGATCGCGATCAGGAAGGCGAGCCAAGTCCGCGCCCATCGCGGCAAGGAACACATCACGAAGCCGCGAGATGCACATCTCGCCCAGCAACCGTGGCGTGCGACCGCGGGCTGAAGCCGCCTCGACCGCGAGCAGCGCCCGACCGGTATCGCGCGAGCAGAGCGCCTCAACTAGCTCGTCGACCGCTTCGCTGTCGTCAGGGATTCCACCCGCCGCCACGACTTGGTCCAACGCTGATTCCATGTCGCGCGCCGAACCGGCGCCGACGCGCACGACGTAATCCACCGCGCCTTCCGGTACCTCAAGTTCAGCATCCGCGATGATGAAATCAGCAAGCGCGGTCAACTCATCGGCCGAAAGTAACCGCACATCAAAATGCTGGGTGCGACTACGAATCGTCGGAAGCACCTTTTGCGGATCGGTTGTGGCGAGCACAAAAACCACGTGTGGCGGAGGTTCTTCAAGCGTCTTTAGCAATGCATTAGATGCAGCGGTCGACAGCATGTGCACTTCGTCGAGGATGTACACCTTGGTCCGGCCGGGCGTTCCCATCGCGGTTTTGGTTATCAGTTCACGAATTGCTTCGACACCGTTGTTGGAAGCCGCATCAAGCTCGTGTACATCAAAGGAACTGCCGTGTTCGACGGCAACGCACGAATCACAAACACCACAGGGCTCACCGTCAATTGGGTTCTCGCAGTTGAGGACCTTGGCCAAAATGCGCGCCGTCGACGTCTTGCCGGTGCCGCGCGGCCCGCTGAAGAGGTACGCGTGGCCCACAGTGTTGGTAGTCACTGCATGTTGCAGCGCGCGAACTAAGTGTTCTTGTCCGCGCAATTCCGAAAAACGCTGGGGACGGTATCGGCGGTAGAGCGACTGGTAGGCCATCGGCGTCCGATCCTACCGGGACACACCTGCCGACGAAGCCGAGTCGGCTCAACCCGCGGAGAACCCGCTCCTCCATGTGATGGTCAGGCGATCTGCGGCACACAAGAGGCCCTGCTGAGAGCTGCTGCCTTCCGGCCCTGACCCGATTCACAGGCTCTCGTTGCACAGGACCCGACCACCACATGCAAAAGCGGGTTCACGTTGAGGATAGCCTGAGCGATCGCACGATCGTCTAGTTGGCTTTATTGTGCAGCCAGCGACTGTGCGAAGCACCCGGGAGGGATGCGAGAGCGGCCGAACCGGCACGCTTGGAAAGCGTGTGTGGGGAAACTCACCGTGGGTTCGAATCCCACTCCCTCCGCTCGAAGTGAACCTGGAACTACCCAGATTCACCGGCGCTGGCCCATTGACCCGCGCTGGCCAGATCAACCTGTGATGAGTTGAAGTAATCGAGGTGGCCCCCGGCATCGCCGACGGCACTCCCGATCGGGTCGCATAACTCGGTTCCGTGGCTCGGCTTCAGTGGGCGCGTTCGCATACACCGGGCGGATCACTGAATCTATTGTCGAACTCGTTGACATTTGTTTCCGCGGTCGCTAGACATCATCCATGCCGACAGTAGAAAACAATCGCCGCGACATCGCCCGAACCCGAGTCGTCCAAGACCACGCCGTAGCGCTGCAGCCGGGGCAAAGTCGGCTCCGGGTCGATGCGTTCGGGCTCACCGCCAACAACGTCACCTACGCGGTGTTCGGCGACATGCTGCGCTACTGGGAGGTATTCCCAGCCCCTGAGTCTCCAGCCGAATGGGGCCGGGTCCCGGTCTGGGGCTTCGGTGAAGTGACCGAGAGCCAGTCGGAATCGCTGACGGTTGGCGAGCGACTCTTCGGGTTCCTTCCCATGTCCGACGAACTCATCATCACTCCCGGCAAGTCTGATGCTTCTGGTCTCAGCGACGTTGCGGCTCACCGCGAAGGACTGTTCGGCACCTACAACCGATATCAGCGAGTCGAAGCCGACCCGAGCTACCGGGCCGACCGCGACCAACACCAGATGCTGCTCTACCCGCTCTTTGTCACCGGGTTCGTCATCGATGATTTTCTGATCGACCAAGGCGACTTCGGGGCCGAGCAGATCGTCGTATCCAGCGCGTCATCCAAGACGGCGCTCGGCGTGGCGCATTCAGCCCATCGCCGCGGCGCCAAGGTTGTGGGCCTGACCTCGGTAGGAAATGTCGCGATGGTCGCCGACCTCGGCCTGTACAACGAGGTGCTCGCCTACGACAACGTCGATCAGTTGGCCGCGGTGCCGTCGGTGTTCGTCGACATCGCTGGCAACGCTGACGTAGTCCAGGCCGTGCACCATCGCCTTGAGGGAAACCTGGGTCACTCAATGATCGTCGGCAACACCAACTGGGACCACCAAGCCACCACCTCTGGCGACCTGCCCGCCCCGACGCCTGAATTCTTCTTCGCCCCCACCCAAATTTCGAAGCGCACCAAAGAGTGGGGCGCCGATGGCTTGGCCCAACGTATGGCGGCCGCATGGAACACGTTCGCCGACTGGGCCGATAGCTGGCTCACGTTCGAACAGGTCGTTGGGGCCGACGCGGTGGTCGCAGCCTTCGGCGATTTGGCCGCCGGCCGAACCAACCCGCGCACCGGCTTCATCGCCACCATGATCGACCCTTCGGCGTCGTTGTAACCGGCTCGGTCCCATGACCTCACCAACCGCCATCGTTGACGGCCGCCGCGCACGACGCGACCGGGGCATGAACCAGGTACTTGACGCGATGATCGATTTGTTCACCCAAGGGAACCTTGACCCCACCCCCGAGCAGGTCGCCGCGCTCGCTGGCGTCTCGGGGCGCACGGTTTACCGCTACTTCGAAGACAGCACCGCACTAATGCATGCCGCTATCGATCGACACTTCGAGCGGATCTCGCCGCTAACGGTGATCCCGCAGCTAGGCGCGGGCACGTTGGATGAACGCATCGCCCGACTAGTGAGTGCGCGCGTGCGACTTTTCGATGCGGTCGCTTCGGCCTACCGGGCCGCGTCAGCGAAGGCCCCCACTGACCCCATTCTCGCCGATCGGTTGGATTTCACACGCGGCGCGATGCGGGAGCAGGTCGAGATGCAGTTCAGCAACGAACTCGACGCACTCGACCCGTCAGTCCGAGCAACCCGTGCCGCGGGAATCGAGTTGCTGGTCGCGTTCGAGTCCGTCGATGGTCTGCGCTCGATCAGAGGGCTCTCGTCCCGAGCGACGCAAGCGATACTGACCGACGCACTTGGCGCGCTGCTCGGCGCCGATAGCTAGCAATCAACTCGTTTATCGACCACTCGTTTATCGACCACTCGTTTATCGACCACCACCACATCAGCAAAAGCGACTAAGGAGACTCACATGGCAGACGGACCAAACCCCGCATACGGAACGATCAACTGGGCAATGGTTGGCGACTGGGCGCTGCTCGATCCCGCCAACGACGACGCGTTCTGGGCGCTGAATCTGATGAAGTACCACGAGGTCGCCCAGTACCGCGACGGTCGTCCGGCGATCTCGGGCCGCGAGGCCGATGACGCGTATGCACCGTTCAAGTCGCTCGCCGCAGTCGGCGCCACCATGGTCTTCGTCGCCGACGTTGCGGGTCAACCGCTCGGCGACCCCACCTGGGATCGGGTCGCCATCGTGCGCTACCCAAGCCGTGCCTCCTTCATCGCCATGCAAGAACTCGATGAGTTCAAAAAAGCTCACGTGCACAAGGAGGCCGGCATGGATTTCACCATCATTTTGTCGTGCACTCCGTCAGGTCCGGCCGGGTCTGATGGCGGAGACGGGCCGCTCGTTATGGTCATCGACCAAGGCGGCGAGCCAGTCGCGACCGGCGACGGGCTCGTAGCAGCATTCGACGTAGAGGGTGCCATCGTCGGCGATGACCGCACCTACCAGCGGGCGACGTTCCTGCGCACCAGTGACCCGGTCGACGATCTCACTTCGGCGACGTCAGCTAGCGGCGAGTCGTTCGTGCTCGTCCTCGACCCGTTCATCAACAGCATCGCGGCATCAATCACTGGCCTTTGATGCTGAATCTTCCAACCATCGGTACTACCAGAAGGAACCTGACATGACATCGATTGCAGAACGATTGGTCACTGACCACCGCAACACCCGCTATGGCGAAGTGGTCGCCGCGTTTGCCCGCGACGGCAAGTTCGAGGCAGAGGTCTATGGCACTCAATTGCTCAACGACTGCCCCGCCGAGCTCTGGGATGCGCTCGACGCCGATGCCATCGCCAAGGAGATGGGAGCGATTGGGGTGAAGCTCAACGGTCCGCGTTACTGGACGCTTGACGGGTTCGGTACCAAGGTCGATGTCGTCGAGCCGGTCTTCCGCGACTTCGGCGGGATCACCATGCGGCGCATCGCGATTGTCGAACTGGGCGAGAACCCTGGCATCAAGCCATACACCGATAACTACGTAAACCGTGGAGCGGTATTTTTCTTCGATGCCGGCAAGCCTGTGTTCGAATTGGTGAGTCCGGAGGGCAAGGCCTACATCTTGCAGGCGTACTGCATCAGTGTTGACCCGACCATCACATTGGACTCGCTCGATTCGCTCGGCGAGCGGCTGACAATGCCCCACGGTTGGACCTACCGGACCCGAGTCCTTGACGAGGAGCTCGTCATCGACACCAGCGACCACCTTGCCACTGTTTTGCAGGACGAACTCGAGAACAGTTACACGCTTCCGTACTGATCGGTTCGACAACGTCGTCGTCAGGGCGCGTAACCTCATCGACCATGGATGACCTCGAAGCGATGGCGATTGCCTTGGACGAGGCGCGGGCTGCCCAGGATCATGATGACGTACCGGTTGGTGCAGTCGTGCTCATTGACGGCATCGTCGTCGCTCGACGCCATAACGAACGCGAACTCACTCACGACCCGACTGCCCATGCTGAGGTGTTGGCACTTCACGATGCGGCCGCTGCTACCGGATCGTGGCGCCTTGACCAAGCGACATTGGTCGTCACCCTTGAACCCTGCGCCATGTGTGCCGGCGCGTTAATCAATGCACGCGTCTTACGATTGGTGTTCGGCGCACGCGACCTCAAAGCCGGCGCGGTGGTATCGCTCTATGGCATCGGGTCAGACCCTCGCCTCAATCACGAGTTCGACGTGAAGGCTGATGTCGCAGCTGACGAGTGCGGAGAGTTGCTTACTGCGTTCTTCGCCACTCGTCGCTAACTCAGCCGACCTGCGCGGTTCCTCGACCGCCGTCGCCGGGGCCGAACGGCCGCGGCTAACCTCGTCGACGGAAGGTTGCCAGAGCGGACGAATGGGATGGCCTCGAAAGTCATTGAGGGCTACGGCTCTCCAAGGGTTCGAATCCCTTACCTTCCGCTCGTGAGGGGTCGGCGCAAGCCGGCCCCTTGTCGCGTCGCACTGCCCGTCGGGTTCGCCGCCAGCAAGCCGTAACCTGTCCTCCTCATGCAAATGTCTCCGCACATGATGATCGGCTCAGATCCGGCATCGATCAAAGGCGCAACCCTCAGCAACGGCTTGGTTCGGCGGGTTTTGCAGTTCGCTCGGCCCTATCGACTGATGCTTATTGGTTTCCTCATCATCATCGTGCTCGAAGCACTTGTCGCCCTCGTCCCGGTATTGCTGTTCAAGCAGATCATCGATGCGATTCCCAGTGGAGACCACCAGAAGGTGACCCGACTTGCCGCCCTCATCGTCTTAGCCGCGATCACTACCGCTGCATTGTCATTTTTTGACCGTTGGTGGTCGTCTCGCATCGGTGAAGGCGTGATCTTCGACTTGCGTATCAAGTTGTTCGACCATGTCCAGCGCCTGCCGCTCGCGTTCTTTACCCGGACTCAAACTGGTTCGCTAATCAGTCGAATGAACAATGACGTCATCGGAGCACAACGCGCCGTAACCGGAACGCTCGGCACCGTTGTTTCAAACGTCGTCGTGTTGATCACGACCCTCACCGCGATGTTCATCTTGCAATGGCAAATCACGCTGGTCGCACTCGTGTTGTTGCCCATTTTCGTCATCCCGGCCAAACGAATCGGGCGCAAGATGCAAGCCATTACCCGCAAGAGTTTCGAGCTCAATGCGGCCATGAGTACGCAGATGACTGAACGGCTCAATGTCTCGGGCGCCCTGTTGGTGAAACTGTTCGGTAGTTATGAATCCGAGGCTGACGCGTTCGGCGATCGAGCCGGCCAAGTACGTGACATCGGAATTCGCGGCGCGATGTATGGCCGAACGTTTTTTATTGCACTAGGTCTCGTGGGCGCGATTGGCACTGCTGCGGTGTACGGAATCGGCGGCAACCTGGTGATCTCCGGTGCCATCGAACTTGGAACGCTCGTCGCAATGGCCGCGTTCGTGACGCAGATCTACAACCCACTCACCTCGCTGACCAATGCGCGAGTGGACATCATGACGGCGTTTGTCTCGTTTGATCGTGTCTTCGAGATTCTCGACCTCGCCAACGCCATCGCTGATCGCCCGGGAGCGGTTGATCTGATCGATCCGACCGGTCGCATCGAGTTCGATGACGTGTGGTTCGCCTATCCGGCAGCCAGCACGGTGTCTCTGGCATCACTTGAAGCCGAAGGCGGCCGGCCCCTTTCCGACCTTCCGGGTGAGCCGGTCCTGAAAGGCATTTCCGCGATCATCGAACCGGGCCAGTTGGTGGCACTCGTAGGGCCATCAGGCGCCGGAAAAACCACGATCAGCTCGCTCATCCCACGCCTCTATGACGTGACATCTGGCGCGATTCGCGTCGATGGCATCGACGTCAAAAATCTGACTCAACAGTCACTTCATGACGCGATCGGAGTGGTGAGCCAAGACCCTCACTTGTTCCACGAAACGATTTTGTCCAACCTGCAATACGCCCGCCCCGGAGCCACCACCGAAGAAATCGTCGAAGCGTGCCGCGCTGCACAAATTCATGACGTCATCGCCGCGCTTCCCGAGGGGTACGACACCCTCGTCGGTGAACGCGGCCATCGCCTCTCTGGGGGCGAAAAACAGCGCCTCGCGATTGCTCGCATGTTGTTGAAAGATCCTGCCGTAGTCATTCTGGATGAAGCAACGAGCCATCTCGATTCAGAAAATGAACAGTTGGTGCAAGATGCGCTCACCACCGCTCTCGCCGGTAGGACTTCGATTGTGATTGCTCATCGGCTGTCAACCATTACCGCAGCCGACCAAATCTTGGTACTCGAACAAGGTCAAATCGTCGAGCGAGGTACCCATCAGGAACTTCTCGATGCTGAACGCCTCTATGCCGACCTTTATCGCACCCTGCTGCGCGGCGAATCGAATCCGGTCTCGCCAGTGACTCTCGCTCCCTAATCGGGCGGAACATTGACCTCGTCGGTTGCGCGAGTTGAGCTAAGCAATGACGATTCGCTTGTCTTAGGCTACCCACACGGTAAAACACGGGGGAACGTATTTATGTCCATGCAGATCAAGGTGAAAAGGGCCAAAGTTGCGATCGTCGTTGCACTGACCATCACCGTCTTCGCGACTGGTTGCAGTTCGGCGAAGACCAATTCCAGTGATTCAGCGTCGACCCAAGAGACAGCGGCCGTCAATGACAGCCAACCCGCCTATGAAACCGCAGGGCCCTACACCCCAGGCGTGACCACCCTCGATATGGATGGTCGCAAAGTTGAAGTTTGGTATCCCGCCGACAAAGGCGCCGAAGCAGGACACAGCAAAGACGTGTTTCGTATCTCCACGTTGTTGCCCGACGGTTTGAAAAGTGTCATCCCCGATGCCATCGATCCACGCTATGAAACCGACGCATTTCGCGATATCACCGCGAGTCCCGCGGGGCCGTTCCCGATCGTGTTGTTCAGCCACGGCTTTTCGGGTTACCCAACGATGTACGCGTTTCTCCTCACGCACCTTGCGAGCTGGGGATTCGTTGTTATCGCTCCCGACCATACCGAGCGGGGTTTGCTAGCCGGCGTGACCCAATGCGTGAAATACAGCGATGACGCGAAAGTTCTGCTTGGGGCCCGAGATTTCGCGCTGGGCAAAAACAATGACTCAGCCTCCATCCTGCATGGCACGATGGACCCGTCTCGAGTCGCGACACTCGGACATTCTGCGGGGGCCGCGGCTGCGGTTGCCACCGCCGAAGATCCCAGCGTGTCAACCTTCATTGCTCTTGACGGCGGCGGCACCGGCGCCCCGAAATCGACGACACCTCCGGTGACCTCGGCCGCCGGATGCCTGATCCAGGCTCCCGCCGGAAGCGACCCATCGGCCACCACCACCATTCCGGCCGGTGCCATGCCCGACAAGCCCGGGATGATCATCACCGGTGGAAACGATCAAGTCATTCCCCTGAGTCGTTTGCAGCCGATTTATGACGCGATGACCACACCCAAACGGCTGGTGGTCATCGATGGTGCGGGGCATAACAGCGTCAGCGATATTTGCTTGATCGGCGCTGACCAAGGTGGGCTCATCGTAATTGCGGGCAAAGTCGGCATCAATGTGCCGCCGACTATCGCCGGACTGTTCAACGATGGCTGCGCTGCCGGCGGCAATTACCCCGACGTCAAGCAGGTTTGGGAAGTGCCTCGGCACTTCGTCGTCGCTCAATTGCGATCGGTGTTTGGCATCGACAGCGAACCGGTGGGTTTAGGCCCAGCAATTGCTGATGCGTTTCCGCCCCTTACGCTGCAGTATCAATCGTCGAACTGACAAACCCCGCACGTCAAACCCGCTCGACGTGTGATTACCGGTCGAGGGTAGAGGTCCCATCGTTCGGGTCAGCCGACAATCGTGCCCCAGCCGATTCGAATTCGCGCGCAACTTCATGGCGTAACAAGTCCTGACACCGCGCCGGCGAACCGGCAATCGCGGCGCTGTCGCTCAGCCGACCAAGTTCAATGACCTCATTGAGCAACTTGCGTGATTCACCGTCCAATAGCGCGAGGTCATCGGAGACAAGCGCCATGCCGCCCGACACTGCAACGGCGTGTGCCCAAGTACGGATGGTGGCTTTCGACATTGCCGTCTCGGACTCGCGGAGCATCAAACAGTCAGGGTCATTAAGCCAAAGCTTTCGATGCATGAAACTTCGCGCCAACGTGTTCTGCCACGCGTGAACCGTTGCTGGCAGCGCGCGCTCGTATCCTGGCAACGCTGCTTCCCAGTTGGTGAACTCCCATGATGGCGCGACGTCAGCACCGATTCGATTTCCGTCAACGACTCCAACCACATTCGATAGTGGCACACCGCAACCGAGAAGGAATGCGTCATTGCCCGCACCGCGTCGAATCGCGTCGAAGCCGGCCCGCACTCGTTGCGCCGGCGTTTGGCCCGCATCCGACCAGACCCCGTCAAAACTGGGCGCAAAAGTGAAATCCAGTTTTAAGTAGTCGAATCCGGCCGACCGCAATTCGCGCGCCACGGTTTCAAGGTGCGAGATCACGGCAGGGTTGGTGGTATCGAGCGACCACATAAACCCGCTCTGGCCGCCACCCCACGGCGGATTAAACATGCCGATCAATGGGTCACCGTTGGCTGAACGCGCCAGCCAATCGGGGTGGCGCGATGCGACCTGCGAATCAGGGGCCACGATAAACGGTGCCAGCCACAGCCCGGGAGTACGACCTTCGGCAGCGATGCTCGCGGCGATGGCACCGAGGTCGGAAGGAAAACGATCGTTGGTCGTCAACCAATCGCCGATGGCCGACTGATAGCCATCATCGAGTTGGAAGACATCAAATGGCCAGTCCGCGGCGTGAGCCAAATTCGATCGGAGCGCACGCTCGGTTATGTCATGGAAGTAGTGGTACCACGAGCACCACCCCACCTGATAGGGAGCATCGACGCGGGCCACGGCATTGCGACCCACGACGTCGGCCCATTGTTCGAGGAGATCCGATGCTGATTCGTGTTCGTTAGCCTCAATCAGCAACACCGTGTGAAGGTCGCGAGTTTCACCTGAAGTGATGACGAGATCGCCGAGAAATGCCTCGGCCCATAGCTCAGTTCCGACTTCGCCAACGCGGAGGCGAAGCGTGCCGTCGTGCCGATCACCGCCGTCAAAACCAACTAACAGCGGCCGACCAACTGCTTGGTTCAGTACTGACACCCACTCCGATCGCAACTCGCCTGGTTGCGCGACTGCCGGGTCAGCGTGATGGATTGCGCGCACCATCTCTAGCGATCCGCGGGCCAACGACTGATCGTGGTCGATCCCAAACGTGGCCACTCCACTTGGGGTCCAGGACTGATAGCCGTTGCGAAACATTCGCAGTGGACCAGTCAGGTCCGCGACACGAAAAACTTGCGCCACTGAACGCACCCGCATCGAGTCTTCGCCAAGATTGGTGATAGTCCACGCCAGTTGGGTCGCCCTGCTTCCCGATTTGATCGTCGACGAAGCCGACGTCACGACTCGCACCTCGATTGGGCCAATACGCACCACCGAATCGGCGAGATTCGATGATCCAATTGTGTCCCCAGTGAGTTCAATTCTTGCCAGTTCGAGCTGCACGACTCGGATGGTAGGCGCGCATCGTGGCGGGATCGACGACAACCGGGCGGGCACGCGTCTGCGCGGCCACTACGGTCGGGGTCGTGGATGAGACCACCTTTTCCGTCAGCGATCTGACAACGGCGATCCAACAAGCGTTGGACACCCGCTTCCCCACCGAAGTTTGGATCCAAGGCGAGATCAGCTCGCTCAATCGGTCCGCGGCTGGCCATGTGTATTTTCAGCTCGTCGAGCCCGGCGAACCGGGGTCACCACCCGTCGCCCAAATTCCCATCACGTTGTTTTCCCGGGTACGCGAATCGGTCAATGCCACTCTCAATCGAGTTGGCGACATGCGAATGACCGACGGAGTCGAAATTCGACTTCGAGGCCAAGTCGCGATTTATGGCCAGCAAGGTCGCTTGCAAGTTCGAATGAGCGCCATCGACCCCGAATTCACGCTCGGGCGCATGGCGAGCGAGCGAGATCGCATCCTCGCGACCCTTCGCACCGAGAAGTTGCTCGAGCAAAACGGTCTCCTGGTGCTTCCCGTCCGACCGGTTCGGATCGGCCTCGTCACTAGTCAAGGAAGTGCCGCCGAAGCAGATTTTCTTCATGAGCTCACCACCAGCGGACTGGCATGGGACGTTGACGCCATCGACGTGCGAGTCCAAGGCGCCGAAGCGGAAATGTCCATCGTGCACGCCCTCACCCAACTTGCTGGACGCGGCGTCGAAGTCATCGCATTGGTCCGAGGTGGCGGAGCAAAGACGGACTTAGTCGCGTTCGACAGCGAAGCGATCGCCCGAACCATTGCTGGGTTGTCGGTGCCCGTGTTTACCGGGATCGGCCACGAGATCGATACCAGCGTCGCCGATTTCGTGGCCCACACCGCGAGCAAGACGCCCACCGCATGCGCGGCCGCATTGGTGCGCATCGCAAGCGAATTTCGTGATCAGGTCGCTGGCACGTGGGCGACAATTACGGCGCGAGCGGTACGCCGTCTTGACGACGAACAACACCAGTTACATCGGGCGAGCGCGGCATCAGTTCGCGCCGCACAGTCCGCCATCGTGGCGTCTGACGTCCGGATTGCTGAGACATCTCGACGTCTCACCCGAACGGCATCTCGAAGCATCGACCACGCACGTATCCGGCTTACTTCGATCGAGACTCGAGCGCTCGCCCTCGACCCCCAGCGTGCTTTGCGACGTGGCTGGTCGATCACGCGAACTCTGTCGGGAACGTTGGTGCGGTCGGTTAACGACCTTCAACCAGACACCGAACTTTTCACCACGCTCGTCGACGGCACATTCAAAAGCCGTGTCAGCGAACAAACCGCATCGCCTAGCAAGGAGACCGACCGTGACCAAAGCAGCGACAACAAAACCAGTTGATGGACAGCCGAATAACCCGGGGTATGCCGAGGCAATGGCGGAACTCGAATCGATTTTGGTCGAACTCGAAGACGGCGAGGTCGACATCGATCGCCTCGGAGCTCAGGTGAAGCGGGCGGGCGAATTGGTCAGAACCTGCCAAGGTCGCCTTGACGAGGCAAAGACCGAAGTAACTCGAATCGTTGCCGAATTGGACCAAGGCAGCGGTACCGAATCCGAGTAGCACTTACGGGTTGTGATCGATGCACGTGACGGCCCGATTGTCCGACGGCTTTGGTGTTCGTCGACTGCGTCGATCTTCTAGCCTGCGCACATGGCTTCCGCACTTGATGTCACAGACTGGGATCCGCGTGATGCTGGATTCCGAACGAACCCGTACCCGTGGTACGCCGCGCTTCGTCAGCAAGCACCCATTTATCGTCACCCCGACATCGGATACATCGTGTCGCGTTACGACGACGTCGACGCGTGCCTGCGCGACGACCGATTCACGGTTTCCACGCCGTCGCCGTGGCGCGAAGCGCTGGGCGAGGTCGCGGTTCCGGCGATGCGCATGCTCGGCGAAGCAACGTTGTTGTTCCTTGATCCACCTGACCACACTCGAGTGCGCGCGTTGGTTTCCAAAGCATTCACCCGCGGACGAATCGCACAGTTGCGACCGCACCTTGAGCAACTAACTGATGACATTCTCGATCGACTCGAACCGCTCGGTGAGTTTGACTTGTTACATGAGATTGCCGAGCCGCTTCCGGTGCTTACGATCACCCATCTGCTCGGCGTCGCCGATGCCGATTGGTCAGAACTTCATCGCTGGAGCACGGCAATTACGGCATTCGACGAGTTGCCGATGGCATGGGAAGCACTTCCCGCCGCCAATGAAGCAGCCACCGAGTTTCGCGCCTACTGCGAAGAACTGGTCGAACAGCGACTCGCTCGCCCAGGCGATGACCTAGTTTCGGCACTGATAGCCGCCGAAGACGACGGCCAACACCTCAGCCACGATGAAGTCATCGGGATGATTATGTTGTTGTTGATCGCCGGCCATGACACCACCATGAGTCTGATTTCAACCGGGATGCGAGAACTGCTTCGCACTCCGGACCAAGCCGAGATCCTTCGCAGTGATCCCGAACTCATCGGCCCCGCGATCGAAGAACTCCTGCGTTTCGAAAGCCCGCTGCATGTTGCCTCCGGCGGAGGACGATGGTCCGAGGAGCCCATCGTTCTTGGTGGTGTGGAACTCGAAACGGGCGTTCCAGTCCGATTGCTTCTTGGTTCGGCAAATCACGACCCCGATGCTTTCGACGATCCCGACCGACTCAATCTGCGACGTGAGCCAAAGCCCCACCTGGCATTCGGGAAAGGCATGCACTTCTGTTTGGGCGCCGCGCTTGGGCGACTCGAGGGCCAAGTCGCCATCTCCAAGATTCTCGAGCGCTTCCCTGATCTTGAACTCGCCCATGACGACCTGGAATGGCGGCCGACGTTTCTGACTCGACAATTATTGAGCGTTCCGGTCCGGCGAAGCGCACCTGCTCGTTAATCGATCGCCGCGTACTTGGTAATCGCTTTCGCGAGGGGCAACTCGACAACGCCGAATTCGCCAACGACGCCAGCGAGCCACTCAGGTCGAACCAACGACGTGACAGCGATCGGTTCATCGAGTCCCGAGCCTTGTAGTGCCATCCGCACAAACTCGACCGCGTAATCGGGAGGTCGCACATCGCGCGACAACTCGACCAGCGCGTAGGGATCAGGTGGCGTCGCTTGATTCGGATCGAGAGGAACAATCTGGGGCGACGATGGCCGCACGCCGCCACCTACCAACCCGGGGCCGTCGGTCAGGATCGCTCCCCGCACGAGGTCTGGGCGGGCACCGGCGATGAGCAACGCGATGTACGCACCCAATCCGCGACCGAGAACCGTGGCCGAGCCAATCGACGCCAATGCCGCATCGACATCCGCCATCAGAACTTCGGACGTATAGCCACCACCTGCTGGGATCACTGACTCACCGTGTCCGGTGAAATCGAGACCGAAAACTGGTCCCGGCCATTGCGCCAGATAGTCCGGCACAGCATCGGGCGTGCGTTCGGCTAATCCGTGTAACAACAACATCGGCCGACCGGCACCACCGGTCAGTTGATGAAGGGCGAGCCGAGCTTTGACGTTGTAGACAAACGTCGTCGCAGGAAATCTCACTGATTCGCTCATGCGAGGAAATCCAACACAAGGTCGGCGACCAATTGCGGTTGTTCGATGTGGACGAAATGTCCGACGCCTTCAAGGGGCACAAATTTTGCGCCCGGCGGCAGATACGGGATCACATCGTCGGGTTCGGTTCCCCAGCCCATCATCTCGAGTTCAAGGCCGAGCACACCTAGAAATGGTGCGCCGATTCCTGGTACACGATGCATCGACCATTCAGGTCTCCACGGACCAAACCCGCCGGGGCGCAGCACCGGATCAATCTTCCAGCGCCAACCATCTTCGTCATGGCGCGCCCCAACGGTTACGAGATACCGCAACCACGCAAGATCGAGGCGCGGGTTCATGCGGCCACGTCGTTCGGCCAGTTCGTCGATCGTCCCAGCTCGACGCTGTTTATCTACCGCCGAACGACGATTATCGAGCCAGCCTTGGACTTCACCTTGGACCATCCGAGTTCGCTCGCGGTCGGACACGTCGGGCCAGTTATGTTTCGACGGAAGGCCGTCAAGGTTCACCAGGTGCGAAACGCGATGTGGGCAGGCGTCGGCTAACTCGAGCATGACTCCGCCACCTTTTGAATGGCCCAAAAAAATCACCGGCTGCGTACTGACGGTGTCGAGAACTGCGACCGCGTCACGCATGTCAGCCGCCCAGCTATAGAGCACCGGATGCTCAGAATCGCCGTGGCCGCGCGCATCCCAAGACACACAGCGATATCCGGCGTCAGCTAGTAACGGAGCAAACACATCGAAGGTACCGGCGAAGTCGAACCCGCCGTGCGCCATGAAAATCGGGGTTCCGGATTCGGGTCCCCATTCATAGACCGCTAGTCGCAGCCCGTCCGAAAGGACCGACCGGGTGCGATCAGGTCGTCGCGCTCCGGGGAATTCCACACTGTCAGTCGCATCTGTACCCACGACTGCCAGCCTACGGGACAACCTGCAGTGTTCGATCCAACGCGACAAGCGCGGGCGGTTATGCGCTAGTCGCCAATGTCAACGAACACGGTGTATGCGGTCTCTGCCGACGATCGACCGATATGGACCGCATAACGGCCCGGCGAGATAACCCAGTCCTGCACCGATGGTTCCCATGTCGCAAACGATCGATCATCAAGCACGAGATCGACCGTCGTTTCCTCGCTTGCCGCCAACGCCACTTTGGCAAATGCTTTGAGTTCACGATCGGGACGAAACTTCGGTCCAGTGGGTGGTTCTACGTAGACCTGCACTACTTCGCTTCCGGCACGACCACCAACGTTGCTAACCGGTACTTGCAGCACCAGTTGGTTGCCGCGGGTCCAAACCAGCGGGCCGCCACCGCCGCGAGGTGCGCCGATGTCAAATGACGAATAGGACAATCCGTGTCCGAATGAAAATCGGGGTGCGATCCGACGAGTTTGGTACCACCGATAACCGACCAGCAGACCCTCTCCGTATCGAACTTCGCCGTTTTCTCCCGGGAAGTTTCCATACGATGGGTTGTCTTCGATTCGCTCGGGCATGGTGACGGCCAGTCGTCCACCTGGATCCGAAACGCCGGTCAACACATCGACAAGTGATCGGGCCATCTCTTGACCGCCGAACCACATTTGCAACAGCGCGGCAGCATCGTCAGCCCACGGAACCATCACTGGCGCGCCGGTGTTGAGCACGACGACAGTGCGGGGATTTGCCGCCAATACCCGTTCGACGAGTTCGTCTTGGCTACCTGGCAACCGAATCGACGTTCGGTCCTCGCCTTCGGTTTCCCAATCGTCGTTCGTCCCAACGATGACGACTGCAACATCGGCTGAGGCCGCCGCGCTTACCGCTCGTTCGATGAGATCATCAGCGATGGGGCGACGACATCCAACCAGCACACCGCGCAAATATGTTGAGTCCTCGCTGGAGTATTCGATGCTGATCTGGATCGGCTTACCTACCTCAAGTGCGACATCGCATTCGAGGTTTGCGCTGACCACGCCGAAGTAACGGGTACCGCCGGGCGGTGGATTGGTCACGCCGTCTAACACCACTTCTCCGTCGATACGGACCCGCGCCCGGCCTGACTGGCCAAGCGTAAAGCGGTGCGCTCCGCTTTCGGCCGGCGTGAACGTCGTCGTGGCACGAAACGAGTACGTGCCGGTCGGTACATCGCGATGCGGGCTGCCGATAAAGAGCAGGCGACTGTCAGGCATGCGGGTTCGAGCTACCGGCGGCGCGTCGATGTCGGTTCCGGTGAAGAACTCGACATCGAAACCTGAACTGCCATCGGCTGTGGCGATCGAGTCACCCTGCATCGCTGGCTCAACCAGGTCGATGTCGCAGCCCCGCTCATAGACCACCGACACCGAGTCGCCGAGTTGTGACCGGATCGCTTGGAGCGGAGTGACAACGTAATGGGCGCGAAGCGCAGCCGATCCGCCTCCCATGATTTGCGCTCGGTCGACGTTTGGTCCGATGACCGCCAGGGTTGAGATCTGGTCGACGTCGAGCGGCAACAATCCATCGTTAGCGAGCAACACCATCGCGCTCGATGCAGCCTGTCGCGCCAAAACTCGGTGTTCAGGACGATCAATCGATTCTTCTTCCGCACCGGGTTTGTCATCAAGCGCGCCGATGCGGTTGAACACCGTCAACAACCGAGTGATCGCCGCGTCGACCAGCGCTTCGTCAACCTCACCGCGTTCCACTGCGTCTTTGAGTGCCGGTCCATAAAATCGTCCCGGACCAGGCATCTCGAGGTCAACACCGGCTTGCGCGGCAGTTACGGTCGAACCAGCACCAATCCAGTCGGTGACGACAAACCCCTGAAAACCCCACTCGTCACGAAGAATTCCCTGCAATAGTTCAGCGCGATCAGTGCAGTACTGGCCGTTGAGGCGGTTATACGCCGTCATAATGCCGAGCGAGCCACCTTCTTTGACCGCAAGTTCGAACGGCAGCAAATACACCTCGCGCAACGTGCGCTCATCGATCACCGAACTCATGGTGTGGCGCTCGAACTCGGCTTCGTTGCCGACGAAATGCTTGACCGTTGTGGCAACTCCTCGGGACTGAACACCGCGAATGAAGCCTGCTGCGATCTTTCCGGTCAAGAACGGATCTTCGGAATAACACTCAAAATTTCGGCCGGCGAGCGGCGAGCGCACGATGTTCACGGTCGGCGCAAGCAATACCCGTGCTGCTTTGGTTCGCGTTTCATCGCCGAGCATCTCGCCGACTCGCTCGATGAGTGCTGGGTCCCAGGTCGAACCCAATGCGGCACCGCACGGCACACACACTGCGGTCACCGCACCGAATCCCAGTAACGCTGAGCCGCGCGCACCCGCGGGTCCGTCGGTGACCGTTACCGATGGCAGTCCAACCCGTTCGACTCCAACGGTGTTCCAAAAATCAAGCCCCGCGAGCACCGTTGACTTTTCAGCAAGGGTGAGGTTTGCGATGAGTTCACCAAGTTCAAGTTCTGACATCATCTGCTTAACCTAACTTTTTCAGTGCGCACGAGTTGCCTTCTCTAGGATGGTCTCATGAACACTGACGAACTCGTTGCCATCGCCTGCCCAAAGGTCCGTGACCTCGGCTGGTCCTATTACTTCGCTCCTGAAACCTTCGCCCGAGGTGAAACGCTGGGCCTTGATGGTCTCAGTTTTTATTTCATGGGCCGTGGTGGCGTGCTCGGGGACGTCGAATCCAACGTGGTTACCAGCGCATTTGGCTATTTTGAGCCGACGCTCATCGACACCATGTGGACCGCGGGTTCCAACATTGTTGCGCCGCGCGTCGCTGGTCGGGCTTATGTCGAATGCGCTGCTGACTTTGGCCGGTCGCGTCTCGCTAATGTCGACGGTCTCGAAGCATTTTGCGAAGCGGCCGATGCGGTCAATACCGCCGCTGACCCCACCGGACTGGCGTTGTACTCGGCCGCGGCATGCGAACCGTTCGCCGATGATGCCCCAGCCCGTGCCATGCAGTTACTCGCGCTCTTGCGTGAGTTTCGCGGAAGCGCTCATTTGATCGCGTTGCGGGTTTCGGGGATTTCGGCATCAATTGCCAATGCGATTCAGCGTCCCGACGACTTGGCCATGTTCGGTTGGGATGCTTCCCAATTTGACGCCATCACCGATGCAGACCGTGCAGCGTTAGTCGTCGCTGAAGCACTGACTGAACGACTCGCACGCGATGCTTACGCCACGCTTGATGAAGCTGGCCGCGACGCATTCATGGTGGGATTGAACGGAATCGAAGCCGCGCTCAGCCAGCCATCGTGATTCAACAAGCATCAGATGGCGAGAGCCATGCGAAGCGGTAGCACCGACAACTCCAATCGAAAGCCTGGCACCTCAAGTGACCGATGGATCGTCGCCCGCCCGGTTCTGCAATTTGCTCTCAGCGGCTTTTTGGTGCTCATCATTGTCGCGGTCGCCGTAGCGAGCGCCAGCCGTCGCATCGGCGAGCGCGAGGCGATCATTAACGCTCGCACAGTCACTGAGATAAAGGCCCAAGCCCTAGTTGAGCCCGCGGTCATCGACTCGCTTGCTACCGGCGATCCCGCTGCGGTCGCGCCCATCGCCGACATTGTGAAAAACAGTGTGATCGATAGTTCGCTGGTGCGGGTGAAAATTTGGAATACCGACGGAACCATCGTGTATTCCGATGAGCCTCGCCTTGTCGGAAGAACCTTCGCGCTCGGAGACGACGACCTTGCTGCGATTAACGACGGACTCGCTCAAGCCGGTGTGAGCGATCTCACTAAAGAGGAAAATCAATACGAACTCGGATACGGCAAGTTGTTGCAGGTGTATATGCCGATTCGCACCCCAAGCGGTCAACGATTGCTGTTCGAAGCCTATTTTCTGTACGACGGAGTGTCCGATTCCGGCCGGCACATTTGGCGCAGCTTTGCGCCGATCATGATTGGAGCGCTCATCGTTCTCGAATTGCTCCAGATCCCGTTGGCATGGTCATTGGCTCGCCAACTTCGCCAGCGTCAGGCCGAGCGAGAAGACCTCCTGCGTCGAGCCCTTGAATCATCTGATATCGAGCGACGACGGATCGCCAGCGATCTTCATGACGGTGTCGTGCAAGATCTCGCCGGCGTGAGTTTTGCATTGGCGGGAGCAGCACGCGGCGTCGAAGTTTCGCCCGAAGCGAGGACGTTGCTTGACCAAGCCGCAAATTCCATTCGATCGACCATTACCGATCTGCGTTCGCTGCTCATCGATATTTATCCACCCGATCTCGACGATCGCGGTCTCGGGCATGCATTGCACGATCTTGTCAACGGCGTCGCATCCGACGGGCTTGCCCCGACGCTCGATGCATCTGGTCTCAGCGACGACCTTCCAACTGACACGACAACATTGCTCTATCGAGCAACGCGCGAAGGGTTGCGAAACGTCGTCCAACACGCGGTAGCGACACGGGTCGATGTGGTCGTCGCGTCAGATGCCGAGCGGGCGTGGCTCACAATCGTCGATGATGGCGTCGGGTTCGACCAATCAGTCGCCGACGCGCGTCTTGCCGATGGACACTTTGGTTTACGCGGCTTGGACGGTCTTGTCCGTGATGCAGGCGGGTTGCTCAGGGTTGAGCCTGGGCCTAACGGTGGCACTATCTTGCGCCTCGAGGTACCGCGCCCATGATTCGGATTCTTATTGTCGATGATCACGCCATCGTGCGCCAAGGGCTTGAACAACTGCTCACTAGTGCCGCGTTCGAAATCGTTGGCACAGCGTCAAACGGCGAGCAGGCCGTTGAGATGGCTCGCGATCTGGAGCTAGACGTCATCTTGATGGACTTGTCAATGCCCGGAATCGGCGGGATCGAAGCCACTCGACGGATCATCGCCGCCGCCCCCAAGCAAAAGATCGTCGTGCTGACCTCATTTGCTGATCAACAAATCATCATTGATGCACTTGATGCTGGTGCGACTGGTTACATCCTGAAAGACACACCACCTGATGAGATCATCGCTGCACTCACTGCCGCGTCGGCTGGCGGTTCGCCCCTGGACCCGAAAGCGGCTCGGGTGCTGCTTGATCACCGACGAGCCGGGCGCGAAACTCGAGCCCTCAGCGACCGCGAACAAGAGGTACTTGCGCTGGTCGCGAAGGGGCTTCCCAACAAGGCGATCGCCCGTTCGCTCGGCATAACTGAACGCACGGTCAAGGCACATCTCACCAACGTGTTTCAAGTTCTTGGCGTTACCGACCGAACTCAGGCCGCGTTGTGGGCCAGAGAGCACCAGTCACTCGACGATTCGTAACGCGGTGGTTCGTAACGCGGTAGTGCCCGAGCCGCATCGACTCGGGCACCACGTTTTGATTTACACGCTCATAGTGACCGACTGAGTCGTTTTAGAGCGACTCGCCATTCAGCCGTCGCGTCCGCCGCGACCTTTTCCGCTACCGGTCACTGCAACCGTAACGGGAGGAGTTGTCGTCGACGGCGAAACCGTTGTTGAGGTTGACTCGTCGTCATCGGTGGCATCGTCACTAGAACCTTCAACGCCATTGTCGTCACCAACATCGTGACCAGGACCATCAACGCCATTGTCGTCACCAACATCGTGACCAGGACCATCAACGCCATTGTCGTCACCAACATCGTGACCAGGACCATCAACGCTGTTGTCATCGACAATCGTGGTGGACGTGTCAACGGTGGTGTCAACGGTGGTGTCGGTCAGGTCGAGAATGTTCTCACCCGGTGCAGTCGAGTCAGTGGAGTTGTTGTCAACGGTTGTCGATGTCTCGGGGATGACCACCTCCGGCTCAGGGTCAGCGCTGACTGCATGCGACGCGGCATAGGTGACGCCGCCAAGCAATGGAATTGCTAGGACACCGGCGATCAGAACGTACATTTTTTTCGGCATTTCGATTCTCCTCGATCAGTGGGGGGGGGTTAATCAAGATCTTCGGCCTATTGGGGTCAAAGACTCAATTGGTCATTGGTGCTAGCACCATCTTTTTTGCAGCACGTTTCGGGCCAACTCGTCGAGGCCCCGATTCTCATTCATTCTCATTTTGTGATTACAGTAGCGAGATGGCAAATGACCATGATCTGCACAGCACTGCGGCCCAACGACTGCGCGTCGATGGGCAGCGATACACCTCGAACCGTCGCGCCCTCGTCGGCTTACTCGACACCACTGATCATCCGGTCACCATTGCCGAAGTACTCGAACTGCGAAGCGACCTTGCGCAAAGTTCGGTCTATCGAAACCTCTCGGTGCTCGAAGACTCCGGCGTTGTGCATCGCGTTGTCGCGACCGATGAATTCACCCGGTTCGAGTTGGCCCAAGACCTCACCGAACACCACCATCACCTGATCTGCACCACTTGTGGCGCCGTGGCCGATTTCACCATCGAACCTCACCTCGAAGCCTCGATGGACGACGCATTTGCTCAAGTGAGTAACCAAACGGGGTTTGAGACCCAACACCATCGGTTGGACTTGGTTGGCAGGTGTGCGCGCTGTGTTTCCTGTAAGTCGCCAAATTCCGATTCGTTCGAAACTGATCCGGGCAATACCCACGACCGCCTGACCTGATCTCATCACCTGATCTCATCACCTGATCTCGTGACCTGATCTCGTGACCTGATCTCGCAGACCCGATACCCTCGTCCCCATGACCCACATCGACGGTTATACCGCCCCTGGATTCGAAAACGTTCGCGATGCATTTGCCGCGAACTTCGCCAATGGCAGCGAGGTAGGGGCAGCCTTTTCTGCCTACCACCGAGGGGTCAAAGTGGTTGACCTCTGGGGTGGCGTAGCCGACCCCGAAACGGGCGCGTTGTGGCAAGAGAACTCGATGATCCTCGTTTTTTCAACCACCAAAGGCGCGACAGCACTGTGTGCGAATCTGCTGGCCGAACGCGGTGAACTCGACGTCAACGCGCCGGTCGCGAAGTACTGGCCCGAATTCGGCGCCGCCGGCAAACAAGACATTCCAGTGAGCTATCTGTTGTCGCACCAATCTGGCCTGGCGTGGATTGATGGCTCCATGAGTTTCGAAGATGCGCTCGCATGGGATCCAGTTGTCGAACGCCTAGCCGCCGAATCGCCTAAATGGGAGCCCGGCTCCGCGCAGGGTTACCACGCAGTCACCTACGGGTGGCTCGTCGGCGAAGTCGTAAAGCGCATAAGTGGAAAGAGCCTCGGCACCTTCTTTCACGATGAGGTTTCCGCACCGTTGGGCCTTCACTGGTATATCGGTCTGCCCGAAGCACATGACCATCGGGTCGTGCCGCTCATCGTGATCGAAGCCCCGACCGATGAAGCGGTCAAGGCCATGATGGAACAGTTCACCGGACCCGAGACCAATCTCGGCAAAGCGCTAAGTGCCCCGGGCGGAGCGTTCAGCGACGTCACCGTGTTTAACAGTCGAGCCGTGCGGGCCGCGGAGATCCCCGCGGCGAACGGCATCGCCGATGCCCGATCGATTGCCCGCATGTACGCGTCAATGGTCGGCGAAGTTGACGGCATCCGCATTCTTGGGCCAGATCAGGTCAAGCAAGCCAGTACCCAACTGACCAGCGGTCCCAACATCGTGCTGATGGACATGGATGTTCAATTCGGCCTTGGATTCATGGTGCCTTCATCCATCATCACCAATCGACCCAGGAGTTTCGGGCATTACGGCGCGGGCGGGTCAATGGGCTGGGCCGATCCCGATGCCGAGATCGGATTTGGCTATGTCATGAACCGCATGGACATTGGCATGGCTGGCGACACGCGAAGCGCGTCGCTGATGAGCGCGGTGTACGACTCGATCTGACTCAACCTGTCCAAGGGCGTTGCCCAACCTGGCCAAGGGCGTTGCCCAACGACCGGTACGATCACTGAGTGAGTGATCCTGGGACCGAGGCCAATAAACGGCGAACCTTCGCCATCATCAGCCATCCCGATGCGGGAAAGACCACCCTCACCGAAAAGTTCCTGCTCTATGGCGGCGCGCTATCGAGCGAAGCAGGTGCGGTTAAAGCCAGGAGCGGCCGACGATCGGCAACTTCGGACTGGATGGCGCTCGAACAACAGCGGGGCATCTCGATCACGTCAACCGTTTTACAGTTCCCCTATCGCAACCATGTCGTCAACCTGCTCGACACCCCTGGTCACCGCGACTTTTCCGAGGACACCTACCGGGTGCTTGCCGCCGCCGACGCGGCAATCATGGTGCTCGACGCAGCGAAAGGCATTGAGCCACAGACCCTCAAATTGTTTGACGTTTGTCGCCAACGCGGCCTCCCGTTGATGAGTTTCATCAACAAGTGGGATCGCCCTGGCCTCGAACCTCTCGAGTTGCTCGACGAATTGTCGACCACGCTTGACCTCGAACCCATTCCGGTGACGTGGCCGGTCGGAATCGCCGGCGACTTCCGCGGGGTTGTCGATCGCCGAACCGGCGAGTTCACCCGATTCACTCGGGTGGCCCGCGGTGCGACCGAAGCCCCAGAAGAACTCGTTGACGTTGCCCGCGCCGCGGAAGAAGAAGGCGCCGCATGGGTCGAAGCGGCGGCCATGCTCGACTTGCTCGACGGGACCGTGGCCAGTCTCGACCACAAGGCCTTTCTCGCTGCGGAAGAAACGCCGGTCTTTTTCGGATCGGCGCTCACGAATTTCGGCGTACGCAAGTTGCTCGATGCCGTCATCGACCTTGTCCCGTCACCAAGTCCGCGCCTTGATGCCGATGGCACTCCCCGTCCAATAGGCGATCCGTTCTCGGGGTTTGTCTTTAAGGTCCAAGCCAATATGGACCCTTCGCATCGCGACCGGATTGCGTTCCTGCGGGTGTGCTCCGGCCGTTTCGAGCGCGGCATGGTCGTGACCCACGCGGCCACCGGAAAACCATTCGCGACGAAATACGCTCACCAAGTTTTTGGTCAAGAACGTGAAACGATCGACGAAGCGTTCCCAGGCGATGTCGTCGGCCTGGTCAACGCGACCGACGTCAAAGTCGGCGACACGCTGTATCTCGATCCGCCGGTTTCTTTTCCGGCGATTCCAAGCTTTGCCCCCGAGTACTTCAGCGTCATTCGGGTCCGTGACACCGGTCGGTTCAAACAATTTCGCCGCGGCATCGCCCAGCTCGACGAAGAAGGTGTCGTGCAAGTTCTGCGCGATGCCGAACTTGGTGATCAGGCGCCGGTTTTGGCCGCAGTGGGTCCAATGCAGTTCGAAGTCGCGGTTCACCGCCTCGAAAACGAATTCGGTGCACCGGTAGAACTCAGTCCGACGGCTTACAAACTTGCGCGACGAACCAACGCCGCGGGAGCCGAAGCACTGCGCGGCATGCGCGGCGCACGGGTGATGAGTCGCGCAGATGGAACCCTCCTAGCCCTGTTTGAGAGTCAATACTGGGTGCAACGCCTTGAACAAGAACAACCCGACCTCATGCTTGAACGTTTGGTCGCCGAAGGGAGTGTCGGATGAGTGACGTGCCACAAGACCCCGAGTCCGGCGCCCCTGGTGGGGGACGAGAACCAGCCGACTCAACCGGGCCAGCCGACTCAACCGGTCCAGCCGACTCAACCGGGCCAGTCGGGCCAGTCGGGCCAGTCGGGCCAGTTGACCCGGCCGCGTTTGTTCTTCCGCCAGCCGATCCAACGCTGGCTGCTTCGCAAAAACCGCGGCGGCCGTCGTGGCTCATACCGGCCGCAGCCGCCACCGTCTTGGTGCTGATTCTCGGCGTAGTGATGATTCGAGACAAAAAGTCGAACACCGGAACCAATGCGGAACATGCCAGCGAGGTCACCGGCACCACCGGCGATGCGACCCCTGCCAGCGAAGACTCTGGTTCGACCGATTCCACCCTTGAACAACTTGGCCCCTATGACGGTTGGGTTAATCCAGCTTCGTCTGGTCACCCTTTCGGCGACACCGTCGATGGCCTGCTGACGTTTCGAGGTAATCCCACTCGCAGCTACTACGGCAAGGGCCCGGTTCCTAAAAACCCTCAGGTGTTGTGGACGTTTCCTGGCGCTGGAAGCAACGGACTCTGTTCGACTTCTACTGATGACAAAGGGGCGCGAACTTGGTGCGGAAGCGGTTGGACTGGTCAGCCAAATGTGTGGGAAATGAATGGCAAAACGTGGGTGGCCTTCGGCGCGTATGACCGTGCCGTCCATTTTCTCGACGCGCAAAGTGGTGCGCGACTGCTGCCCGATTTTCCCACCGGCGACCTCATCAAAGGCACGGTCAGCGTTGATCCTGACGGGTACCCGTTGCTCTATACCGGTTCGCGTGACAACTACTACCGGGTGATGGCACTCGATCAGCCGGCGCCAACCGAATTGTGGAAACTATGGGCATACGACGTAAAGCCGGTCATTTGGAACGACGACTGGGATGGCTCCGGCCTCGTGATCGACGACTATTTGTTTGAAGGCGGCGAGAACAGCCACTTCTATATCGTGAAACTCAACCGTTCCTACGACGCGGCGGGGAAGGTCGCTGTCGATCCAAAGGTGGTATTCACCGCACCCGGTTGGGACGACGAATTACTGAAGCAAATCCCCAACAAGGCCGTATCGATCGAAAACTCGGTGGCAATTTCGGGCAACACCGTGTACTTCGCGAACTCGGGCGGGCTTGTTCAAGGCTGGGATATCACCGGCCTGAAAACGGGAGCGGTACCGAAGCGTATTTTTCGATTTTGGACCGGTGATGACACTGACGCTTCCATCGTTATCGATGCGCAAGGTTTTCTCTACGTCGCATCTGAATTCGAAAGGTTCAACGCTCGATCAAAAGAGGTCGGGCAGATCATGAAACTCGACCCGACCAAACCAGATAACCCGCTCGTGTGGTCGATCAAGGATCAAGGCGGCGGCACCACCGGCGTGTGGGGTACCCCGGCCTTGTGGAAAGACACCCTGTATGTCGACACCAATGGTGGGCGACTGCTTGGCATTAATCGCGAAACTGGCGCCATAAAGTGGGAGAAGAAACTGCCTGGTCCGACTTGGCAATCCCCAGTGGTCGTCGACGACACCTTGATTGTCGGCGATTGTTCTGGCGTCCTGCACGCCTACGACGTCAGCGACACCGCGATCAATCCCCCGGAGAAGTGGACCGTTAAGTTGACTGGCTGCATCGAATCAACCCCAGCGGTCTGGAAAGGCCGCATCTTCGTCGGTGCTAGAGGCGGGCGTTTCTATGCGATCGGCGACGCTGACCAGGCGCCCGCTACCACCCCGAATGAGACGATTAAGCCAGTCACTGGACCGGCAAAACTCACTACTGGGTCCAAATAGCTTTTTGGCCAAAATCCTGGGGTTTGACACCGTGACGAGGTAAGTGTGAACTCTCACGCGCCCCAAACTCTGGTTTAAGCCGATTGGGTGAAGCATCAGATCTTTGTAGAGCAGCGACTTCGATTCCCGAACGCGCTGTCGGGGACCAACCGGAAGGAAACACCGAATGATCAGGCTATGGGCAACCGAAGGTGGCTACCAGGCGTTTACGCTTGGCACGGCCGAATGGACTTTGCTCTGCATCTCTGTCGCCGTTTCGCTCATTGCATTGATTCTGGGCTTCATCTTGATGCGTGGAGTCCTCGCACAAGACCCGGGCACGCAAGAGATGCAGGACATCGCTGGCGCTATCCAAGAAGGCGCGTCGGCCTACCTGAAGCGGCAATTTCGCACCATCGCCATGATCGTGGTTCCGCTCGCCGTCATCGTGTTCGTCACGTCAACGGCAGTGAACAAAGAAGCGCTCAGTGCCGGCGCGGTCGGCGAGCAAGTGTTGAGCTTTGCGCAGTCCGGCGCGTTTCGGACCATTGCATTTCTCGTCGGAGCGATCTTCTCGGGAACGATTGGCTTTTGTGGCATGTGGCTCGCCGTTCGCGGCAACGTCCGCACCGCGGCTGCGGCCAAGGAAAGTAACTACCCAGCTGCACTCAAGGTGGCATTTCGCACCGGTGGCGTCGCTGGTCTATTGACCGCTGGTCTCGGCCTCTTAGGCGCCACCGTCATCATCATGTTGTTCACCAATACCGCGACGACGATCTTGATCGGTTTCGGCTTCGGTGGATCGCTCCTCGCGCTGTTCCTTCGCGTCGGCGGCGGCATCTTCACCAAAGCAGCCGACGTCGGTGCCGATCTCGTTGGCAAGGTTGAAGCGGGCATCCCCGAAGACGACCCCCGGAACCCGGCCACCATCGCCGACAACGTGGGCGACAACGTGGGCGATTGCGCCGGTATGGCTGCCGACTTATTCGAAAGCTTTGCCGTCACGCTCGTGGCTTCAATCATCCTGGGCGTCTCGGCGTTTCGGGCAATCGGTCTCGGTCAGTCAGCGGCAAAAGGCCTGATCTTTCCCGTGGCCGTGGTCACCGTTGGCTTACTCGCATCAATGGTTGGCATCTTCGTCGTGCGTGGACGCGACGGCGACCGCAACGCGCTCGCAGCTATCAACCGCGGCATCTATACGGCCCAGATCATCGCGGTGATCGGTGCCGCGGTCATCGCGTTTGTCTATGTCGGCGATCCGGCCGGTGCGAATATTTCAAAGCCCGGGGCCCGACTCTTCGGCGCGATCGTCGCTGGTGTCATTCTCGGCTTCGTCGCAAGCAAAATCACGCAGTACTACACATCAACCGAAACCAGTCCGGTGCAAGACATCGCCAAAGCCGCTCGAACTGGTCCGGCGACCACCGTTCTGGAAGGCATCTCGCTGGGCCTTGAGTCGGCCGTGTGGGCGCTTGTCGCCATTGCGGTGGCCATCGGCGTTGCATTGCTTCTCGGCGGCGGAAACGTTGCATTCTCGCTATACCTCGTCGCATTGACCGGCATCGGCATGCTCGCAACCACCGGCATCGTGGTAGCTGAAGACACGTTCGGTCCGGTCGCTGATAATGCGGCCGGTATTGCCGAAATGGCCGGCGAGTTCGAAGGCGAACCTGAGCGCATCATGGTGAGCCTTGATGCGGTGGGTAACACCACCAAAGCAGTGACCAAAGGTTTCGCTATCGGCTCCGCAGTTATCGCTGCGGTTGCGTTGTTTGCTTCCTACGCCGAGACGATTGCCAAAGGCACGCTCGACTTCGCAACAGTTGCCGAAGCTGAGATTTCTGGTCGTCTAGCTAGCTTGGTCCAAATCAATGTGGCTGATCCCAAGACCTTTATCGGCTTATTGATCGGCGGTTCGGTGGCGTTCATGTTCAGTTCACTGGCGATCCGGGCCGTGAGCCGAACTGCAGGCACGATTGTCCAAGAAGTCCGCCGCCAGTTCCGTGAGAAGCCAGGCATCATGGATCGCACCGAGCGACCCGATTACGGAGCGGTGATCGACATCTGCACGTCCGCATCGCTGCGTGAGTTGGCCACGCCGGCTCTGCTCGCGGTGCTGACTCCGGTCATTATTGGCTTTGGTATCGGCTATCTCGCACTTGGTGCATTTTTGGCCGCAGCCATTGTCACCGGTCAGTTGATGGCCAACTTCTTGTCGAATTCCGGTGGCGCGTGGGACAACGCGAAGAAGTACATCGAAGATGGCCACGAAGGTGGCAAGGGTTCTGATGCGCACAAGGCTGCCGTTATCGGCGACACCGTGGGTGACCCGTTCAAGGACACGGCTGGGCCCGCGCTGAATCCGCTCATCAAGGTCATGAACTTGGTGTCGCTGCTGATGTTGCCGGCGATTCTCGCGATGCGCGACAACAACCTGAGGTTCTTAGTTGCGGGCGTTGCGCTGGTCGTGGTGTTGGGCGCGTTGGTCTGGTCCAAACGAATCGGCACTGGCGCCATCGAAGAAACCGAAGAACTGGCATCGTCACCGGTTTGATCGGCTGAGTCAGCGATGGGTGAGTAGTCGAGTCAGTTTGCGCTGACTCGACTCAATCGCCATCGCAACAGTGGCGGAGTCATCAACGTAGTTACCAACACCACCAGCAGCACTGACGCGTAAACATTTTCGCCAAAGACATGCTGTTGCATTCCTACCGCGGCGAAGATCAAGCCAACTTCGCCCCGAGGGATCATGGCGATCCCGACTGCAAGTTTGTCGCCAGGTGATCCGATCATTCCCAACGGTGCGACCAATTTTCCGATAACCGCAATCACCAGCAGTGCGGAGGCCAAACCCAGCACTGCCGGCCGGGCGAACTGGGCCACATCGACGTCGACGCCTATTTCGAGGAAGAACACCGGTATCAAAAGGTGACCGAGGGGCGCCATCTCGCGGCGGATTTGCGGGGCGGATCTCGCCTTCGAGAGCGCTACCCCCGCGATGAATGCGCCCACGATCGGTGCGAGTTTCGCCCATTCGGCTAGTGCTGCCATCCCGACCATGAATGCAACGGCCGCGGCCACCAGCGTGCCATTTGATCGGCTTTTCCGAGCCAGCCAATCGAATGCCGACGGGGCATACTTCGAGCCGATCGCCGTAGTCACGACGAGGAAGGCCAGGGCGATCGCCACAACCCGGGCAACTTCGATGGGCGAGATCGTGCCGACCGTGACGAGCCGGACCACTACCGTCAGGATGACAAGTCCGATCACATCATCGGCTACCGCCGCGCCAAGAACGGTTCGGGCCTCAATGGTTGCCAACGCTTTCAGGTCGCCAAAAACCCTCGCAGTGATACCAACCGAAGTCGCGGTCATCGCCGCTCCGACAAACAGCGCCTGGTTGCCGGAAAGTCCGAACGCCAACACCACTGCTGCGCCCAACGCGAAAGGAACCGCGACTCCGATGACACCAACAGTTATCGCGGCGCGCCCGACTAAGCGCAAGTCGGCTACGTCCATTTCGGTTCCAACGTCGAACAACAACAGCAATACGCCTAGTCCGCCTAGCGCGGTCAGAACGACGTCGGGTGATAACACGCCAAGCACCGATGGACCCAAGATGATGCCCACGACAATTTCGCCAACGACGGTTGGGACGCCAATGCGATGGCACAGTTCAGCCGCGGCCTTCGCGGCCACGATGACGATGAGGAGCTGAACGAGGAATGTCATGCGGTCCCCACGCTAGAACGCGGTTGAGGGGCCCAAGCGACCATGGCCGACTGGGCCCCTCACCGGGGGGATCTCGCAGCGAATGATGAGGTCAGACTTTTGAATACGGAACCTTCGACGGGGTTTCGTCCTCAGCAAAGGTTTCGCTGGTACCGACGAAGTCTGGGTAGGCAAACACGCCCATCTCTGGCACGTCGAGGCCGGCAATTTCATCCTCACGAGTGCTTCGGATTCCACCGAAGACGATGTTCGAAAGTTTGAAAAAGCCCCACGAAAACGCGCCCATCACGATGATGATGGTCAGGGCCCCAATGGCTTGGGCTCCCAGCTGACCCCAGCCGGTGCCGCCATAGAGCACACCGGTTACGCCGGTCGCAGAGCCACTGGCATCAAGGTGTGTTGTGGTGCTGTTCCAACCTAAGCCGGTTCCGAAGGCGTCGATGCCGTACTTGCCGCTGGCGAAAATGCCAACCGCGAGCACACCCCAAATTCCGTTGACAAAGTGCACGCCAATGGCACCAACGGGGTCGTCGATACGAAGTCGGTGATCAACGAAGAACACCGCTTCGACGACCAGGAATCCGGCGATGAGCCCAATTACTGCCGCCGCCCATGGGTCGACGAATGCACACGATGCGGTGATCGCCACTAGGCCTGCCAGCAGGCCGTTCATGATCATGCCGGGATCAGGTTTCCCGGTGCGCTTCCAGACCCAGAACATCCCTCCCACGCAGCCAAAGGCTCCGGCGATCGCCGTATTCGCCGCGACCAGCGCAAATTGGCCGTCGGCGATTTGCAGCGTCGAAGCTGCGTTAAAGCCAAACCACCCGAACATCAAGATCAAGGTGCCGGCTCCGGCTAGGGCAATGCTGTGTCCGGGAAGGCCTCGGGATTTTCCGTCTTTGCTGTATTTGCCAATGCGTGGACCGAGTACCAATGCGCCGGTGAGGGCGGCGACACCGCCAACGGCGTGCACCACTCCTGATCCGGCGAAATCGGTGTACCCCTGACCGAGGTTCATTGAGTTCCCCAGTTGGGAGAGCCAGCCGCCACCCCAGGTCCAGGCGCCGAAAAGTGGATAGTAGAGCGCACCACAGAAGAAGCCCCAAGCTACGAAGGATTTGAACTTCCAACGCTCGGCCATCGAGCCGGTAGGGATCGTTGCCGCCGTGTCCATGAACGCCAACATGTACAGGAAATAGCCAAGCACGGCACCTGACAATGCAAACTTGCCGCCGGTAAGTGCCCAACCGCCCTTCCACAAAAATACCCATTGTCCCGACCCAACGAGAGCCGATCCCAACGCGTGGTCATAGCCCCAGTCGAATCCGGGAACTCGCACGTAGTAGCCGCCGAACATCAGGGCGTAACCGACTAAGAAAAATCCGGTTGCGCCGGTTCCAAACACTGCGATGTTCATCGCCATGGTGTGGCCGGCGTTCTTGGCTCGGACAAAGCCGACTTCTAAGAGCGCGAAACCTGCCTGCATGAACATCACCATGGCGGCGCCGACGACGATCCACAGCAAGTTGGTGTTCTGGCCGAGTTTGTCGGTTGCCGATAGCGGTTCTACGACTACGTCTTGGGCAAAGGCCGAATTGGCGAAGATGGTGATCAACGATGCGGCGATCGCGCCGCTGATCACGAGACGCTTCGGGGACAACATCCGGCCGACGAGTGACTGAGGGGCGTTTTTCATAATGCCTCAATGTCAAGTTCACCGGTGCGAACCCGCATCACGCGTTCGACCGAAGTGGACCAAATTTTGCCGTCACCGATTTTTCCGGTTCGAGCTGCAGTCGCGATCGTTTCCATGACCCGATCGACGTCTTCAGATGCGCACAAGATGTCGACTCGGAGCTTCGGGAGAAACTCCACGACGTACTCAGAACCTCGATAGGTCTCGGTGTGGCCGCCTTGGCGACCGGACCCTTTCACTTCGCTAACGGTGATTCCTTGAATGCCGGCGCCGGTGAGCGCTTCTTTCACCTCTTCAAGCTTGAATGGCTTGATGACAGCGGTGACTAGGTGAACCATGAGTTCCTCCTTGGGTGCCCCGGTAGGGGTGGCGGTTCAGCGAGCGCTGAATCGCGTAAATGGGCCTTTGCGCATGATCAGACGACGCTGTCTGACCTGTTTATGACCCTAAGGAAACTGAGTGTCCCGTCCGTGTTCGCAGGATTACGCACGCGCGACAATTGCCTGACACAAATCTTTCTTCTCAGTGGACTGCCGGGCCGGCTGATTGTGCCGATTGTGCCGTTAGTTCGAAGGACGTTCCATGAGGAACCAGGTGAAGTCATCTTGGGAAAAGGTGCCCCGGTGATAGCGAAATCCGTAGTCGATCAATCGGAAATCCTGGTGGCGATCAAGAAACTCACCGGCGAAGTCGCGTTTGAATAGGCGTTCGGAGTGTCCTCGGTAGTCAATGGCAACCGGTGATGGGTTGTAATACTCAGCCATCATGACAAATCGTCGCGAGCTTGCGGCCATTTTTTCGTACACCTTCGGCAGCGCATCGGGTGCGATGTGGATCAGCACCCCTTTGGTGAATACGAAGTCGTAGTTCGCGGCGCTCGGCGTCCACTCGAGGATAGATTCTTCGATGACTTCGCAGTCGAGTTTGGCGAGTTCTGTCGCAGCCGCCGCATTGATTTCCACCGCGGTGATCGCGGCTGAAGGCGCAACGAGGCCGATTGCCTGCACGTTCATACCAATGTTGGCACCGAGTTCCAAGACTGACTCGAGTGGTCCTGTTCGACCAAAGATTTCACTAAATAGCGAGATGTTTCCCGCCAGCATCTCGGCGCCGGTGTTACGCGCGCTGTATTCGTCTCCAAAATCGCCGGACCAAAATTGCTCTTGAGGAGTCGTCATGTTGGGTCAGCCATTTCGCACTCCAAGGTACCGTCGATCGTGTCAAAGTCCGAACCGAATGACGGACCAAGAAGAGGTATTCGCCGATTAGTTCGCGTCTGCGCCCCGCATCCACGCTACGGTCTCGCTCAAGCCATCAGCAAGCGGCACCGCGGAAACCGCAGGGAAAAGTGCTCGTAATCGGGAGCCATCTGCTTGCGAATGGGGAACATCTCCCGGTCGTGGTTCGCCAAACGTGACGTCGAGCTCATGACCGATCAGCGGTTCGAGCAGCCCGACCAAACTAAGCAGGTCGGTACGCGTGCCAAAGGCCAAATTGACTGGCCAGTCCGCATCGATCTCGTCGACGATCGCGTGGGCGATCACCGAACACACCGTGCCGACATAGGTGAAGTCGCGACTTTGCGTACCGTCTCCGTGAATGATGAGTGGCTGGCCATCGATGGCGGCGCGAATAAATGCCGGTACGACAGCGGCATAAGCGTGCCCGGCAGCCTGTAACGGTCCGAACACATTGAAGAACCGGAACGCCAGACTTCGCAATCCATAGCTGCGTTGATAGGCCATTGCATATTGCTCGGCAGCAAGTTTCGAAACGGCATACGGGCTCATCGGCATTGCCAGCATGCTTTCAACTTTTGGCAGCGTTGGGTTGGCTCCGTAGACCGACGACGATGAGGCCAAGATCACCAGCGGGTCATCGAGGTCACGAGCAGCCTGCAGCACTCGTAATGTTCCCGTTGCATTCGCCTCGTGCGACGCGATCGGATCAACAATCGAACGCGGCACCGATGGTCGGGCCGCTAGGTGGACCACCGCCTTTGCGCCGCGCATCGTTGCCACCAAGAGTTCGTCGTCAAGGATTGAGCCCTCAACGAATGTGGCGTCGAGACCCTGCAGATTCGTGGCAAACCCGGTTGAGAGGTCGTCGATAACCACGACTTCGTCGATCGAAGGCCGCAGCAGCAATTCGCGGACGAGGTTGGCGCCAATAAACCCGGCACCACCGGTGACGACGACCTTCATTGGGTCGATCCAGTCATCGGGTGGGTCCGTTGCACGACATATTCCTTGCACTCCTGGGCTCCCACCCGACCCGTAATTGGTCAAGGTGTGGCATTGTTGACAGATGCTAGGGCACTCGCGAGACAACCAGGTTCGGCTTTCACGATCAGGCCAATCGACATGACCTTTTTGTCAGGTCGATCCATGTTGATCACCGGCGGAACCGGTTCTTTTGGTCGCGCGTTTACTCGCTATGCGCTGAAGCATCTTGATCCGCATCGGCTGGTCATTTTCTCGCGGGACGAACTGAAGCAATATGAGTTTCGACAGGAACTCGGCGACGATCCGCGGGTCCGTTGGTTCATCGGCGACATCCGAGACCAACCCCGAGTCGCTCGAGCGCTCGATGGGATCGATGCAGTCGTGCATGCCGCGGCGATGAAACAGGTGGACACCGCGGAGTACAACCCATTCGAGTGCATCGCAACCAATGTTTTAGGTTCCGAAAACGTCATCAATGCTTCGATAGATGCCGGAGTCAAACGGGTTGTCGCACTGTCAACCGATAAGGCGTCGAGCCCCATCAATCTCTATGGGGCATCGAAATTGTGTTCGGACAAATTGTTTGTCGCCGGCAATCACTACGCCGGGGCCAAACCCACTCGTTTTTCGGTCGTGCGATACGGCAACGTGATGGGAAGTCGAGGTTCGGTTGTTCCGTTGTTCCGTAAACTTGCCGCTTCAGGTCATCTTCCTATAACTGACGAGCGAATGACTCGCTTTTGGATCACGCTGGATCAAGCAGTGCAGTTCGTGGTCGATTCATTCGACCGGATGGAAGGCGGCGAAATCTTCGTGCCGCGTATTCCATCGATTTCGGTCGTTGACCTTGCTCGTGCCATCGCACCAGACGCGACGCTCGACGTCGTCGGAATTCGACCGGGCGAAAAGTTGCACGAGGAAATGATCTCCGAAGACGACGCGCGTCGAACGTATCGTCGCGACGATCACTTCGTCATCGCACCGGTGATTTCCCAATGGGCGACGGCGGCCGCTTCGGGGACTAGGGGCACCGGCGAGTCACTGCCGGAAGGGTTCGCATATCGATCTGATACCAACGACCAATGGCTCGACAATCAAGCCATCCGCGAGCTCATCGACCGCCTATGACTGGGCCCGCCATCCCCTATGGCCATCAAGCCATCGACGATGACGACATCAGTGCCGTCGTCGAAGTACTCCACGGCGATTGGCTCACCCAAGGCCCCGCTATCGAAGAGTTTGAATCTGCAGTTGCCAGTCGCGTGGGGGCTCGCCACGCAGTGGCGTTTTCAAGTGGCACTGCCGGACTACACGCCGCAACGTTTGCGGCCGGTCTCGGCCCTGGCGACCTCGTAGTGACTTCTCCGCTCACCTTTATGGCAAGCGCAAACTGCGCACGCTATGTGGGGGCAACGGTCGGATTGGTCGACGTCAACCCAGCGACATTGAACCTCGACATCACCAACATTCCGCAAACTGCTGACGCGGTCGTTGCCGTGCATTACGCCGGTCTTCCCGTTGATCTTTCGCAAATGAACCATCGGCCACGCGTCGTTATCGAAGACGCCGCTCATGCCCTAGGAGCAACTGGACCCGACGGACCAATCGGCAATTGCGCCCACAGTGACCTTTGTGTTTTTTCATTTCATCCCGTCAAGGTCATTACCACCGGCGAAGGTGGAATCGTGACGACCAATGATGACCAACTCGCCGATTCATTACGACGATTTCGTAGCCACGACATCTCGCGTCAACCCGAGCACGGTGGTTGGTATTACGAGATCACGAACTTGGGTTTCAACTACCGAATCACCGACATGCAAGCTGCGTTAGGTACCTCGCAACTCAAGAAACTTGACCAGTTCGTCGAACGCCGAAACCAACTCGCCGATCGCTATCGCGACCGTTTGGCCGATTTGGACGTCGTCTTGCCGCCACGTGCTCCTGATGGCGTTACCCACGCCTACCACCTGTTCCCGATTCAGGTTGATCATCGTCGTGGTGTGTTCGACGGCATGCGAGAGGCAGGGATTGGCGTTCAGGTCCATTACGTGCCGGTTCACCATCACCCGATTAGCGCTGACTTGGGTCTTCAGCGAGGCGATCTTCCTGTTTGCGACGCGATCTATTCCAAACTCCTCAGCCTGCCGATTTTTCCTGGACTGACCGACGCTGACCAAGATCGGGTCGTAGCGACGTTGGCCTCGTTGCTGTGATGTGTTGGAGTTATTGACGACAACGCACGCAAGTAGGGGTTACGCGATGTCGTGGGTGTGATTCGGGCCAAGGAGTAAAGTCGTCGCAGTAACTGGACTAACCAACCGACTTGAGCCGCGCCCCATGATTATCGACGGTCGACCCATCAGCGCTAGCGAACCTCCGTACGTCATCGCTGAAATCTCGGCGAACCATGGACAAGATGAAGACGCGGCCCACGCGCTCGTCATCGCGGCGGCAGAAGCTGGGGCCGATGCCGTCAAGTTGCAGCACTACACACCTGACACGATCACCGTTCGATCAGATCATCCCGATTTCGTAGTTCGGGGTGGCACGTTGTGGGACGGAACCCAACTCGCGGATCTTTACGCCGAAGCGATGACGCCGTGGGCTTGGACCGAGGCCCTAGTCGAGACCGCTCGCCAAGCAGGCATCACGTGGTTTTCGTCGCCGTTCGACAATTCGGCGGTCGATTTTCTCGAACCTTTCAATCCGGCGGCGTACAAGATTGCGTCGGCTGAACTCGTTGATCTGCCGCTCATTCGCTATGTCGCGTCGCAAGGACGTCCGATGATCATGTCGACTGGCATGGCGACTCTCGCCGAGATTGATGCCGCCGTTACCGCCGCGCAATCTGCCGGTGCCACCGATATTGCTCTCTTGCGCTGCAGCTCGGCCTATCCCGCTCCGGTTGGCGAAATCGATCTTGCGGTTATCCCTGACATGGCTGAGCGCTGGTCGCGGCCGATTGGGTTTTCCGACCACACCTTGGGCACGACAGCGTCGATCGTTGCCGTTGCACTCGGGGCCTGCGTTATTGAAAAACATCTCATCATGGACCGGGCCGATGGCGGACCAGATTCGGCATTTTCAATTGAACCGGCCGAGTTGCGCGAGTTGATTGCCGCGGTCCGCGACGCCCACGCCGCCCGTGGGATAATCCGCTATGGCCCGTCTGAATCAGAGCTCGCCAGCCTGGCATTTCGGCGTTCACTTCGTGCCGTGCGCCCGATCGCCGCGGGGGAATCATTTACCGCTGACAACGTCAGATCGATTCGACCGGCAGGCGGATTAGCACCAGACGAAATCGGTTCAGTGATCGGTCAGGTAGCCGAACATGACTTGATGCAAGGCGCACCCATCACCCAAGCCGACATTAGGTCGGCGACCTGAGATCGCGTCGTGTCGGATTATTGGCTGTCGCGCTCGATTTCCTTTTGTTCAATGTGAGCGTTCAGTTGTTGCCATTGAGGATTCGCGCGCCACAGCTCGAGCAACTCGTGCCATCCAATGTCGGTGCGACCATCACATGCTTGTGCAAGCAACCGGATCGCCTCTAGATCTTCAGCGGTGTCGACAGTCCAACGGATCGCTGAGAGGTCTTCGCTCGTGCGCACTGACGCAACGCGAAAACGTCCGGACTCACGCATAAATGGTGTGACGTGTTCTCGAGTTCGAGCGTTGGTGTCATCTCGATCGGTCTCACGAAGTGCGGCTATCGAAAATGCTTCGACGTCGAGGCCTCGTGGGTAGCTACGGGGGTCAATCGAATTGGATACATAGTCAATCGACCCGGCGCCGTCGATCATCGTCTGGACGACCTCGCTGACCAGTTCCGGGTCGATGAAGGGACAATCGGCGGTGATGCGAACGACGATGTCGGCATGGCTCTGGCCAGCGGCGAGCGCGTAACGACCAAGAACATCATCGGAACTCCCGCGTATGACTTCGACGCCCAACTGTTTGCATGCTTCTGCGATTTCGTCGTCTTGCGTCAAGGTCGTCGTCGCCACCACTACCTCGTCGACCGCCAAGCTACGTCGCAGACGAATCACGATCCGTTCCAACATCGAAATCCCGCAGATGTCGGTCAAGACTTTGCGGGGCAGCCGGGTCGATCCCGTTCGTGCTTGCACGATGGCTACCACGCGCAATGGCGGTGGCGACTCGATCGTCATTCGCGCGGTGACAGCGGGCGCGCCGGAACTCCCGCGACGATCGTATTGGCTGAAACATCATCAACAACGACCGCGCCGGCGCCGATGCTGGCGCCGTTGTCAATGCGACGCTGCTCCACCACGATGGCATTGGCACCAACCATCACATCGTTACCAACTACCACTGACCCCGACACGGTTGCACCGGGCATGATCGAACAAAAATCACCAATGCGTGAATCGTGGCCAACACTGGAGTTGTAGGAAATGCAGCTGTGTTCGCCAACTCGAGCCATCGCCGACAGGTGCACGCCATCAAAGATCACCGCACCCGCGCCAACGTCACAGCCGGCCCCGATGACTGCCGCCGGGTGCACGAGTGTTGCCGGTCTGCGATCCATGTGTCGGATTTTTTCAAAGACGGCGCGACGCGTAGTTGGGTATCCCATCGCCAACACGTAATTCGCATCAAGTTGGTCAATCATCGTGATCGGTCCAAGGTGTCGAACGTCCCGACCGATAAAGCGCGAAGGGTCTGGAGTCTCGTCGGCGAGTAATCCCACCACTTCAATCAGCTCACCGGTTCGTTGTAACGCTTCTACAACTCCGAGTACGTCGCTGGCGTGGCCGCCGCCTCCGAGAATCACGAGTCGCAACATGACTGGTGACGCTAGCGCTCAAGGTGGTTGGCCCGGCGTCTAGCCCGCCGGTACTGCTGTAGCAGCCAGTTCGGCAGTCGTTCTGCCACATGCAGGGTCCAATACTCGGACCGAAATGGTTGGGTTCTCAATCGCTGAAGCGCGTCGACCCGCGACCGATCGTCGGTAAGTAACGCGTGACGGATCGCGCTGTTGATGCGGCTATCGACGTACAGGCTGATGTCGCTTGATGACGCCAGGTGCGGGCCGGTTGCGAGAGCGCGAGCAGCCACAGCCGTTGATGGACCGACTTGGTCATATGTTGCCTCCGGTGCAACTCGATTTGGCAGAGGTTGTGCGGTTTGTAATGCCATCGCGCTTGTTGGGTGTTGGACATAGACCGCCGTGACTGCGTCGCTCACCGCGACTGGCTCGTCTAAGGCCAGCGCGGCCCAACATGCAAGGTCCTCGCCTGAACCGAACGCTGGAAATGCGCCAACTTTGTCCAACTGTTCTTTAGCTGCAGCTGCGCTGCTTGAGCACACGATCCCAATGTCGAATGCTGCTTCACGGAAATAGTCGATTCGCCTAGACCGCGTCCTCGGTTTCGCCAACGGCGTTTCTTGACCTTCGATCCACCGACAGAACGCTGTCGAAACTAACTTTGCATCGCCGAAATCTGAGCGGATCTGCGCGAGTTCTTGGAGATGGTTTGCGAACCAATAGTCGTCCGAATCCAAAAAAGCGATCCAGTCGCTTGACGCTTGAGCGATTCCTCGGTTGCGAGCTGCCGCTACGCCTTGGTTTTCCTGGCGGATCAACACGATTTGAGGGAACTCTTCAGCCACAAGTTCGGCACTTCCGTCGGTCGAACCATCATCGACAACGATCACTTCATGGGGGCGAAGTGTTTGGGCCTCAACACTCGAAAGGCATCGGCGCACATAACTACCCGAGTTGTACAGCGGAATGACGACAGAAAAAGTTCTCGTCATAAAACGGTTGGATCACTCGAACTTTTCGGCGAAGACGGTCTCGCTACCGCAGGTACGCCAACCGCGAGGTGGTCGGCTGGAACATCGTGAGTCACGACAGCGTTAGCGCCGATTCGAGCGCGATCACCAATGACAACGGGACCGATGATGACGGCACCGGTTCCGATATAAACCTCATCGCCGATCTGCGGGATTGTGCCATACCGCCCATTTCCACCGATGGTGACATTCGACATGATGTTGCAACCTCGACCAATCTTCACCCGAGGGTGGACCACTACGCCGAGGCCGTTGTGATGAAAAGCGACTCCATCGCCGAGCTCGACGGTGTGAGGGAGGTCGCACGCGAAGATCACGCGGACAGAACGGCTGATCAGGCTCGGCAACATCGGCACATGGCGAAGATGCAACCACCTTGCTCGCCGATGCCAGCGGCTCACTGCATTTTGAGGCGTCATGAAAGTTGTGTCTGCATTTCTCGCCAGATGTCGTCAGCGAGAAAATCGGCCGCAGCTGATGCTTGCCCCTGGTAGAAGCCTTCGGTGGTGAGTGAGGGGTCAGCGCGATCAAGAAACGAGTACGGGTTGAACCACTTCACTTGTCCAGCCGCTACCGGTCGGGCTCCTTGATCGGGATCGCTTCGCAAACCTTTTTGGTAATAGTCGCGATGCATGAGCAACGACAGATACCGCGAGACCAGCCGGTGATTCAGCGCGTACGGGAAAAACACGACTCGGCGAGTCGCGGTGTAGGGCAACATAAAGCGCGACCCGAGTCGCGAGGTGGCAATTGACCGTGAAGCGGTACAGGTCAGTCGTGAAACGCGATTGTTGTTGATGAGTACTCGTGGAGCGTGTTGCGGTGCAACCCGAGGCGACGGCGAATTAGCGGCGTGGGTTGACGTGAAATACCACGCAGCCAGGTCGCCGGGTTTCGTTTTGATGTTGACTGACCGGCGAGCGTACTGAACGCCGCGGTGACTCCCTGGCTGAATCGCGAGTGACCCTGAATGGCCGCGGAAGTCCTCGAGATAGATGCCGAACCTGATCATCGGAAAGTGCTCGGCCTGCCAATCAGGGCCGGTTGGGTCCCAGCGGTCAACGCTGTCTTTGTGATACCCGAAACCGCCGCCGACTGATTGCGACGTGTGGTCAGGAAAGCACATGGGCTCGCCGTCGAGAAGTTCGCCAGCTAGGTCGACGATTCGGTCCGAGAAAATGATCTCAGATACTTCGGGCACTTCGGCAAGGTGCGGATTTTGCTGCGAGTCTTGGAAGCGAGCCAACGTTTCGGTGAGTTTTTCAATCTCATTTGAGGCGAGAACATTTGGCACGGTCACGAAACCGTTGTGCTCGAGCGAGGCGCGTAACGCAGTCATGTCATTGCGAAACTACACGACAAAAAGCCCCGAAAGTAGGCCATTATTCAGGGCACAGGGCCTCAAGATCGACCGTGGTAGTTTCTCGTACCGATCAGTGGGTGACCTCTATGCGTCCTTCTTTGACAATTGCGATTCCGACATTCAATCGCAGTGAATCGGTCGTATCGGCCGTCAATGACGCTCTCGGAGTCGTCAGCACACAGGCCATTTCGCTTCTTGTCATTGATGACGGCAGCAGCGACGACACCGCGGCGGGCCTGGCACCATTCGTCGACCTCGGAGCGCGGGTCCTGACCAACGCGCAAAACCGTGGTTACGCGGAAACGTTCTGTCGCATTATTCGAGAAGCTGAAACTGAATGGGTTTTGGTTTCGGCCGACGATGATCGATTCGATTTTTCGAAACTCGGCGAGCTCGAACAATGGCTTGTCCAGCGCCAACCGCATTTTGTGTCTACCCAGTGGCACCATCCGGAGGGATACCTGTTTCGAGGGCGAAAGACGACTGGGCCAATCAAGGTTCGTGACCTGCGAGCGTCATCAAGCCATGCGCCGGGTTTGATCTATCAAGTCTCGGCCGCCCGAGCGGCGCTGCCGTTGCTTGAGCGACACCTAGCTGAGGGGTCTGCGGCAGCCCATGCATACCCCCAAGTATTCGTCGCCGCTCAACTTTTTACAGACTCGCGTGCGATGTGGTGGTCGGGGTCCATTGTGAATGGTGGCGCGGATTTGCCTTCAGGGGTCAGGGACGGATCAGAACGCCACTATGCAGATCCGCAGTCACGATTGAGTCAAGCGATTGATTTCGATCGTGCCTTTCGTCAGTTGGCACAGCAAGATCCAAGCCGCGCCGGTCGACGCCGCGCACGCACATGGCAGCGCGAGCACGAACTTTTTATCTATCCCGCGGTCCAGGCCGCCGTGCTGTCGAGCAATTCGACCGTCGACACCACCGAGTTCGACCACGCAATGGGTCGATTCGTTCGGCGCGCCCGGTGGCATCGAGGGGTCCGTGCAGTTCCCGGAGTGACCGGTTTGCTTAGTTGGCTTCGCCGGATCGCCGCCCGCAATCGCCACTGAGATTAGGTAACCGGGGAGCCTTCATCGCCCGATCCCAAGAATTCTGGCATGGTGACGTGACCACTTGCGCGGGTTCCACTTCGGGTTAGCAATAGCCGCACCGTTCGCAGCAGCACCGATAGATCGACTCGCCATGTCGCGGTTTCGATATAGGACACGTCGAGGGCAAAACGCTCAGCCCAATCGACATTGTTACGGCCGTGTATTTGCGCCCAACCGGTTAACCCCGGTCGAGCCTCTAACCGACGTATTTCAGTTGAGTTGTAACGGTGGTAATAGGTTTCCGGGAGAGGGCGCGGACCTATCAGACTCAGTTCTCCCGAGATGATTGACCAAAGTTGCGGCAATTCGTCCAAGCTCGATGACCGAAGTGCTCGGCCGAAGGTGCCCAGTCGCTGGGCATCAGGCAACAGACGGCCATGCTCGTCGACGGCATTGCTCATCGTGCGAAACTTTGTCACGCAGATCGGTTTGCCTTCTCGGCCTGATCGGGTCTGGCGAAACAACACGGGTCGGCCGAGCACCACTGCAACGATCGCTGCGAGCACTGCCATGATTGGAATAGTGAGAATCAACGCCGGGACAACCGCGATGAGTTCAATCAGTCGACGCGTTCTGCTGGTCAACCAAGGCGCCTGATTTCCGATGAGACTCGTCCGGTCTGGTCGACTCATCGGGTCACGATCCTCACGTCAAAGTTGCGTCAGAACCCGTGTCAGTCGATGCAACGCTTTGTGTTTCAACGACCGATTTAGCCTTTTTCCGACGGCTTGATTCGGCCGGAACGTCAGAAATCTCAGGACTTGAGTAGTAGCCGCTATTGCGGTACCCGCTGTAGTAGTAGCCGCGACGATACCGATAGCGATAGGAGCCGTAATAGCCCGGTTCGGGTTCGGCTGCGTTCAAAACCGTGCCGGCGACTCTGGCGCCCACCCGCTGCAACAATTCGTTGGCGCGGCCAATGGTGCGACCTGAAGTTACGCCCACGCGAGCGACCAAGACCGTCGCATCGACATAGGCGGACAACACGAGCGTGTCGGTCACGGGCATAACGGGGGCTGAATCGAGAATCACGATGTCGGACATCGCGGTGAGCTCTTCGAGGATCGTTCTGACCCGAGGCATGCCAGTGAGCTCAGATGGATTCGTTGGCACCGGACCTGCTGGTAGCACTGCGAGGCGGCCATATCGCTCGGTGTCGAGCCAATGAATCGCGTCAAGGAGCGAGACTTCGCCACGGACAACATTGACTATTCCCACTTCGTTTTCAAGTTCGAAAAACTTATGTAGTCGCGGCCGACGAAGATCGAAATCGACCAGTACGACCCTCAAGCCGGCGTCAGCCAACGTCACACCCAGGTTCGCCACGGTCGTAGATTTTCCTTCGCCGGGTTCAGCGCTGGTCACGTGGACGATTGAAACTGGTTCGCTCACGCTCAGAAACTGCACCGACGTGCGGAGCGAGCGATACGCCTCAGCTATTTGCGATCGTGGTGCTTCGAGGGTGACGAGGCGAGGCAGCGAGTGGTCTTTCCAATCGAGAACTGCCGGGATCAGGCCGAGCATCGGTAAGCCGCTCGTCGCCGCTTCGAGCTGATCTTTGGAACGAATCCGATCGTCAATGTATTCAAGGCCGAATGCGAGCACGAGACCATAAAGCAGGCCCACAATCAAGGCAACGCCAACGCTTCGAATGCGTTTTGCCCCTAATGGTGAGGTCGGCACCGGCGCCGATGAAACCATTTGCGCACCGCCAGTTCGCAGTGATGCGTCAAGAGCCAGTTGATTGATCTGTGACTGCAACGAATTGATTTGGGTGGTCAGTTCGACTTTCCGGGATTCGGTACCCGGCGCACTTGTCACACCTGAGGCTTGGGTAACACCAATGAAATAGAGCTGATCTTGCAGGCCGGTAATTTGCTCACGGTATTTATTGCTGACCGCGGTGAGATCTTCAACGTCTTGTTGCCGCCGAAACTCGATGAATCCAGTCGCGTACGCGTCGGCAACGGCTGCTGCGAGATGGGGGTCAGTGGAAATTGCGGAGATCGCCACAACCGCGGTGCTCGAGATGGCGGCAACCGAAACCGGCGGAAGATCTTTACCGAATTGAGACGACACAATTTTGCGAACGGGCTCGCTGGTGATGAGTTGGCGAGCAGTTGCGACGTCGGTTGTCGATTTAGCGCCGTTTTGATCGACCAATGTGTCGGATAGTCGGGGCTTCAACAGAACAGTCGACGCTGTTCGGTAGACCTTTTGATCGAGCGAAGCAAAAATGAAGGTTGATGCTACGACGACGGCGACAGCTCCGATGACGAGCAACCCGTGCCGCATCACCGTTCGAGTGTAGGTATGAAGATCGAATGAATTCGAAGTTGCCTGGGGCGCGGTCATGGTGCGCTCACCGTTGTGGTCGTTGATTCGACTGACGCCGCCGGACGCGAAGACAAAGGTCGATCTTGATTTCGATTTGGCATACCTGCCACTCCGAAACCTAAGGCGATGCCTCCGAGCACCACCAAAGTGATAAAAATCAACCTTCGCATAGTCGTAGGAGCATAGTGGCAGAATCAGGAATTCGTGATGCAGGTCCCGAAACCCGTGCCACCAATTGGGGTACTGGCCGGGTCTTTCGCTCGACTAGCGAACTTGCATCAGTGTTGCTGTTTTCGGTGGCTGCCGGTATCGGCGGGGCAATGTCGGGGTGCGAACCTTCTGGTGTGGCTTGGGCGAACCCAATTATCACCGGGGTCTTTGCTTTTGGCATCGCGTTCCTAGGTGCGTTTGCTGCGTGGCGTTGGATGTTGGTAGCGACCGCGATTGCCTTGGTGGCGACCCGAACGTGGTTGGGAACCGGTGCCGGGATTGTGGCGTTCGGCTTCATCGGCTACTCGTCGACCCGTCGGCGACCACCGCGATCGTTTCGTTGTGCCGCCGCGGCACTGGTGATCCAGATCTTGTTGCGCCTACCGACCGACGGGCGCACGGGTCTGTCAGCAGCAATCGCGTTGATCGGCTGCGGATGTATCGCGGTTCCGGCGCTCATGCGCAGTCCGCGCAGGATTCGGCGACCAATCCTGTTGACATGCGGCGGTCTGGCTGGTTTTGCGTTGATTACCTCCGCGTTGTTTGCCGTCGGAATCATCCTCGGCCAATCGAACCTCGAAGGTGCGGTCACCGCGGCCAGTCGGGCTATCGATGCTGCGTCGTCAGGCGACACCCAACAAGCAAGCCAGCAATTCGATCGGGCACGAAGTCAGTTTGCGAGTGCAAATAGCGCGCTGAACTCCTGGTGGAGCCGGCCAGCTCGCTTCGTTCCATTCGTTGGGCTTCAAGCGCGTGCGGTGCAAGATGTTGCCGAACAAGGCGCGGTGCTTTCGAACACGAGTTTTGACGCGGTGTCCACGGTTGAACGCAATCGCATTGCCGGAAAGGGCGGGCAGTTCGACCTGAAGGCCATACACGACGCAGTGCCAAGCCTTGATTCAAGCGCGTCGGAGCTCACGAAGTCGGTCGCACTTGCATCTGCTGTCGATTCTCCTTGGCTTCTCAGCCCGCTCGCGAGCCGCCTTCAACGATTTGCGACTGAAGCGACTCGCGCCGAGCCCGTCACCAAAAATGCTGCGCTCGCGGCGAGGCTCGCACCGGTGCTGCTCGGCGGTGACAAGCCAGCGGTGTATTTCGTGGCGTTCGTAACACCGGCTGAGCAGCGGGGATCGGGCGGGTTCATGGGTAGTTTTGCCGAGGTCACGATTGACCATGGCAAGTTGGACATGACCCGATACGGGCGCACAACCGAACTCAACATGGCCCACAATCCGGCACAACCGATTGCTGGTCCCGCTGAATGGGTTCGCAACTACGGGCCTATTGACCCGGGCGTCGTGTGGAGCAACATCACGATGTCACCTGACTTGCCGTCAATTGCCCAAGTGATTGGTCAGCTGTATCCAGCATCGGGGGGCAAATCGATTGATGGGGTGCTGGTTGTTGATCCTGCCGGTTTAGCGGCGTTGCTCAAGATAACTGGGCCAGTTCAGGTTCCGGGGATGACTCACACGTTGACTGCGAAAAACGCAGAGCAGTTCTTAAATCGCGATCAGTACACCGAAGCTGGTTCTGACAACGAACGAACCGATGTGCTCGCTGATGCGGCGGAAGTGACGTTCCGTAAACTGATGCGAGCCGATATTCCTCGTCCCGACAAGTTGGCCGACATCGTTGGACCGGCCGTCGCTGGTTCGCATCTGCGGTGGTATCAACTTGATGAACAGACTCGGCCGCTTACCGAGGTGCTGGGCACGACCGGTTCGTTGCATTCTGGACCCGGCGATTTCGTTCAACTCGTGACCCAAAATTATGCGAACAACAAGCTCGACGCGTATTTACACCGATCGATGAGTTACGACATCACCGTTGATCCGACCACTGGTGCCGCAGCCGGCACTGCTCATGTCGAACTCGACAATCAGGGCCCAGATTCTGGCTTGCCTACGGGGGTCATTGGCAACGACCGCGGTGTGCCGAAGGGCACGAACATCAGTCAAGTGGAGTTGTATTCCGCGCTCACGACAACCGAGGTGCGCGTCGATGGCCAGCCGGTCAGTTTGCGGTCGTTTGGCGAAGCTGATCGTCACGTCGCGACCGTGCTCGTTTCGATTCCGTCCGGAACCCACCGGACGATCGACTTTGCGGTATCGGGGGTGATTGACCTGCCGGGCGGTAACTATCGCCTCACCGTTGGACATCAGGTCATGATTAACCCTGACACGGTAGAAGCCAGCATAGTTTCGTATTATTCGGGTCGGCCGGCGCACGGAGATGGAAACTTGTTCATTGACACCACTGGTCGGGTCGCGTTCACAGCAACCTTGGATGAACGTTTAACAGCATCGGCGGTTTTCGGCCGCTAAGCAGGTCTGGGGCGCCCCGGCCGTCGACTACCGAGGCGGCGGATCTGCTGATTTGGGAGTGCCTTGCTGCTAGATTTCGCCCGCCCGACATCTACGTTCGAGGGATACGAGTGACCGATCACAAAATGGACCTCGGTGGGGTAAAGACTCGTTACGAAGTGTTGTTGCAACGACTGCACCTGGCCCTCGTCCCGCGTACCTATCTTGAGATAGGCATCCACAGCGGCGCATCCATCGCTCTGACTGGCCCGAACACGTTTGTTATTGGTATCGATCCCGAACCGCAGTTGCGCATTGAACCACCGGCCCGCGTTCAGATCTTCGCCCAAACGAGCGACGATTTCTTTGCCAGCAATCAACCGTTAGCACTCTTGCAGAATCGTTCGATCGATTTAGCGTTCATCGATGGCATGCACCTGTTCGAGTTCGCCCTGCGTGACTTCATCAACGTCGAACGTTCCATGACCGCCGACGGTGTGATCGTTATCGATGATTGTTTCCCCCGTGAACCCGGAGAAGCAGCGCGTGAACGCACGACTGATCGCTGGACCGGTGATGTGTGGAAACTCATCATCTGTCTGCAGCGCTACCGGCCTGACCTCGCCGTGAACGTTATCGATGTCGATCCTGCCGGAGTCGGAATCGTCACTGGCCTCGACCCCAATTCAACGGTGCTAGCCGATGCTTACGACGAGATTCTGGTCGAGTATCTCGAGATGGGATACGACCACATCGCCGGAGACGAGCGCCGCCTGCTCCATGTCCGACCTTATAAATGGCACCGGATCAAACGTTCGTTGCCGCGAGTTCCCCTCGGGCCGATCACCCTAGAGATGCGCGCTCGTCGGTTGGCGGTCATCGCCGAAATCGAGGCCCGCCGCATCATCTCGCCCAAGTGGCGGGGGAGAGTCAAATCGTTGCTGGCGAAGGCACCACCGTCGCCGTAGCGGGTTGCCGTCTCGCCCGTCGGCGAATAGTTAGTTCGCAGCAGCAATCGTCATGTATGCCCCGTTCGGTCGAGGTACTCGGGGTGATTTTTTAGAAATCGTTCCTGCCATTCGGCACTTTCGGTACCCGATTGGCGACGGGTCGATGGCGGTGCTGGTTGCGCATCGGGAAACCCAAGCCAATCCAACAACGCCCTCACAATTTCAGTAGTCGATTCAAGGAGTGATTCGTAGACGACGACGTAGGGCTCAACACCGATCGACACGAAATAGTGATCCCATGCCACACGGTTTCTCTCGATGTGTCTGATGGAATCAATGATGTGGCTCTCATCGTATGTTGGTGTGATTTTCGTTTTGTAGCTGGAAGACCACTGGCCACTCTGCCTCGCACGCGAGAACGATATGGCTTGGGCTACTTCGTCAGTTCGAAAGAGACGCACCCAGGTAATCGGAGCGTTCCACAGGTCAAGGGATTGACCGGTCAACAAAAAGCCTTGTTCCCAATCTCCCCAATTGACCTTCATAGAGAAGACCCCATTCGAAGTCGTCCGTCGAGCGGCAAGAAACTGCAAATACGGGCCAAACGATCGATCAGAAAACGTTACGGGCTTCCGCCAGTCATCATCGCCGCGCATACGACGGCGAACCTGACCCAGATGTCCTCGCAATGACTGCCGTGGCAATCCCCAGGCGCTGCCCGTCTGCGAGAGTGCATCGGCATTTAAATATTCTCGCGGTACTCCGACACAGCGGGTGCTGTCGAGCTGCGCGGCCAGCAGTGAACTACCAGTGCGGGCCAGCGAGGCGAGAAGGACAACCCGTTCCACAGGCGTTGGCGGCAAGTCCAGGTGCTTTTCGGCAACGACGTCGCTATTGGCGGCATCGACCGCTTGATCGAGCGGTCGCCCATGTTGTTCATCGACCACGTTGAGATCCATTTCTCGTCATTGCTGACCGGTCCGATGAGCATACTCGGGGTGATTTTTTAGAAATCGTGCGTGCCATTCGGCGCTTTCGGTACCCGATTGGCGCCGGGTCGATGGCGGTGCCGGGCGCGCATCGGGAAACCCGAGCCAACCCAACAATCCCGAAACCGTCGCGGTCGTTGACTCGACCAGCGACTCGTAATGCACGACGTAGGGCTCAACGCCGAGCGACTGAAAATAGCGATCCCAGGACGCCGTCTGATACTCGATGACTTCGATGCATCGCACGATTCGGGCTTCGTCGTAGCTGGCCGACTTGGTCGCCGCCATGTGCGATGACCATTGTCCGCTTTGTCGTGCACGCGAAAGTGAAATGGCTTGGGCGATGAGGTCGGTGCGAGTCAGACGCACCCAACTAATCGGTGCGTTCCATAGGTCCAACTGTTGACCGGTGTTCAGAAATCCTTTTTCCCAATGGTTCCAATGGGCCTTCATCGAAAAGACGCCGTTCGCCGTCGTTCGGCGATCG